>CEUS01113584.1_pt1 | contig 29563 bp, 30 predicted proteins | sample 427031 | NCBI WGS metagenome assembly CEUS01 (sample SAMEA2622837, study PRJEB7988) | marine metagenome | biome: marine biome (ENVO:00000447); feature: marine epipelagic mixed layer (ENVO:xxxxxxxxx); material: "saline water (ENVO:00002010), including plankton (ENVO:xxxxxxxx)" | depth 140 m | reverse complement strand
CAACTCCCTGTACTAGCTCAATAGCAGAAATTTGAGCACCAAAAAACCATAACCAATCACTGAGCCGAGACTGACCTCCCACTCTCGATTTCTGATGTACTGAGCCATTGAAAATTTTCGATCAATGGCTCCTGTTTTCACATAAGGAGAACAGCTAGGTATAAAGAATGGTACTACTCTGGCATAGGCACGGTATTCCTCACCAAAGATCTTCTCTAATTCTATTCCTTCCCTTCGAGCAATTATATGATATAAAGATAAATAGAAGATCAGAATCAATATCATAAAAAACCACTGCCCACCCACCATCGTAACCCCGATACAAAGAAAAATACTTCCTAGATACAAAGGATTACGTGTGTACGCATATGGCCCCTGGGTGGCGAGCTCTTTGTTCTTAGATACTAATCCAGCTGCCCACGCACGGATCATCAATCCCACCAATCCAAACAATATTCCTATAACCAAGAGTTTGGCAGAAGGATTCACAAAATACAAAAAAGGGACAAATAGAAACCATACAATTTTCAGGCGAAGCTTTTGGATTGTAGGCAGCACCAACTTTACTAAAAACCACTGGTTCCAATATGAATCGGGTTTCCTGGAGTGATACTCTGAACATGGAGAGTTACAGAGCCAACAATAGGAATTTTGGAACGAAGATATACTAGGTAACGATTCTCATCATCTGTAAAGTGTAACTCTGCATCCCCCCCTTGGCTGAAAAGACCTCTGGTCTTAATGACAGGTCGAACTACGATAGTATTAAAAATGCCAACAGGAGTCTCTAGGATTTCTTTGCGTTCAACCTTTATTATGACCGGATTCCCCTCTTCTTTGAAATAGCGAGACACAGTATAAGTCTGGCCAATTTCGAGAGGAAGAGTACGTACGTAATATACGAATGCTATATCATCTAGTGGCAACGCCGTAGGGAGTTCCCCCGATTCACCATTGTCAATCCGCTCCCAGTACATTTTTTCAGGATAGAATTCGTACTGTCGATAACTTTTATAATTAAGCTCATGGATATCACGAATATACCGGCGAGTAGTAATAAGTCCTGTATCAATCCAAGAATCGTACAGATTGTTAATTTGAGCGGCACCGTAGAGGAAACTTCCCCTTATTGCCATTTGCACATGATATGAAGGTTCTCCGCGTATAGAATCCACACCGATAACAGCCATATGTGCATTGCCAGCTGAGAAAGCACCAACCTTTACATTATACTCAATTCTTTCGCCAGGGCTCCATGGAACAACAGTCGCAAGTGGATGATGAGCCTTACTATCAAATACCGGACTAGGATCAGTAAGTAGGTCCTTGTGAGTATTACTACCCGTAGTTCCGGACACCTGTGCAAGAAATGGAAATGGCTTTGCCGTAATCAGAAACCCTACTGCCAAAGCCAAATACATTAGCTGGCTTATCTCTAGCTTATATTTTCCCAATTTTCTTTTCGGACACCGAGTAAGCTACGAAGAGTTCTAAAAACTCTGAATCTAGAGGGGCGTTTGCGAATACCATAATTAATACTCATAGGTATTTCAGTGATTCGTCGAGCATGCGGTGTCATAAATTTAAGAAGTTTAAAATTTGCAGTCCAACGGTTTTTTGACAAAAGAGAGCCGCTTGGATTGCCCTCAATGACTTTTTTAAAAACTATGAGGCGATAGGCACGAAATCCACAGAATGGATCGGATACCGGAGCACGAGAATAGGCTTTACCTAATATTATTGGAGCTATCATCTGCGTAATCTTGATCGAATAAGGAACATCGGCACCATTTCTAGTGACATTGCCAGCCACTAAATCAGCACCACCCTCCAAAGCTTTCACTAGAGCAACTATATGCTCTGGGTCGTCAGTGAAATCACCCTGGATAACAACAGCGGCATCTCTTTTAGGATAGCGAGTTCGACGCAATGCCTCTCGTAACAACCTCTCAACGAGTATGCCGTAACCCATTCTATCTTTACCACGAATAACATGTATTGGAAGCACACTCCGATACGGCTCGATAACCTCAAGCGTATTATCGGTAGAGGCGTCATCAAAAACCAAAACCTCATATTCTCTTCCGAACTCGAGCATCACTTTTCGGATCTTCCACAGAAGTACTCCGATAGTGCGGCTTTCGTTATGAGTAGGAATGCAAATATAAATCAAGAGGTTATACCATTATAAGTCAGTTAAAAAAAGTATTCTTGAATATCTAAATCTAATACAGAGGCACAATCATGGTGGTTCCTGATAAGAATATTTTTTCCACCGACGGTGTTGCCATAAATACTGTTCTGGATATTCCCTTATTCTTTGCTCGAGAATAGAGGTATAGCACTGTGTCAGATTTAAAATAGCTTCCTCATGAGGGCTATTCCAGCTAACCAATACTTTCTCAATCTTGAGCTCATATCGAGGTGGCCAGCCTGGGATGCGTACAGCAGTCGCAAAAAAAACTGGTGCTTTATTACGTAGTGCAAATAGAGCTGGACCCCTTGCAGTTGCAGATGGAAGACCAAAGAAATCAACTAATATTCCTCGTCTGCGCACATTTTGATCTGCCACAAAAGCAACCACTCTCCCAGTAGACAGAGAATTGGACACAAGAGGAAAAACTTCATTTTTGAGAATAACCGAAAAACCCAAACGATTCCGTGTCTCCATGAAATAATGGTTGATAAGTAAATTCTTCTGCCGATATGCCACAACGTCTATAGGAACACCTCTGGCAGCCAAAGAAGCACCAGCCATCTCCCAGTTACCTAGGTGTCCAGAGGTTATTACAACACCGTTACCCTCCTTAACCGCTTCCAAAAAATCTTCTAAACCTTTTATGTCTGTTCTCTTTAATACTTCTCTGGGATGCATCCAAGATAGGCGTAAAGTCATAGCCATTTCCAAAGCAAGATGTTGGTAGCTCTTCCTGGCTATGCGATTTCTCCATGAGATACTCTGTCCGGGAAATGCTATGGCAAGATGTCGATCCACATCTGAACGTCTAATTCGGAATACTACACCGACTAACCATCCCAGAATAGCACAAAAACTGAATATCAATCTTTCTGGAAGTATTACAATTATCTGGGCAAGCAATCGGAACGATAGATACTCCAAGCGATGTCGTAATGATACCCCCTTCACTGTAATAATTCTCCAGTAAGGCAGATCGGATTAATCCATGCTAATTTTGTAAGAGAACCAAGAGCTGACAGCCTTGCCTCCCTTCTTGGCTGGCTCAAATATCCATTCTGATGCTTCACGAATGAGACGATCATTGAACTGTCTGTCCGAAGTCGGCGGCTTGAGTTGTGTCGAATCGGAGACAACTCCTCCCGTCTCATTAACGAATACCCAAATTTGCACCTCTTGATTTTTTAGGCTTTTGTTGGCTGGTGGAATAATCATCCCCCTAGGTGATGGGGGCACTAAGCCAGACAAACCCTCTAGGGCATTTCCTCCGTCACCCTGACCTTCCTCATCTGCAATACCTGGACCATCACCCCCTGGTCTATCCCCTAGTATAGAAGACATCTCAAACTCAGTATCCATATCCACGTCAAAAACAGGATCAACGGTGGGCAGAGGTATCCTGGGTGGAATAATAGGGCGCGGTGGTAGCATCTTGAAGCTCAAAGCTCGCATGTCACCACCAGATGCGGCCTTACTGTCTCCAGAACGTTGTCCAGCTGCAGCGAAAGGAGACTGGGTGGGGTCCTCACCCCACCACAAGAAAAAAACCATAAGATGTAAAAATAAAGATGCCAAAAAACCGTTTCGCCAATATCGACGCTCTGCGATACGCCTTTCTTTGTTATTAGAACGGTGACTGTCCTGGGTAACCATTTGGAATAGGCTAATTCATGCCGTAAGGGTGAAATCCATCTTCAAAGTACTTGTCATATTAATCATCTCTTTAAGAGTGGCAATGATTTTATCCGTATATTGGGGGTTGATAGATCCTTAAGGAATTAGTGAAGTTCTTGCTACCTTATCTCCCTTTGGGCAAGTTCGTTCATAATTAGAATCGTAATTGCAAACCATGAGTTTATATATGACTAAAAATAAGCAGAATTTACCTAAGGGCATTCGCCCTAATCTACCTAAACGTCCTGCCATTCAAGAAGACGCATGGGAAAAAATCCGGATAGCTCAAGATAAAACTAAAGAACGTGAATATGTTCGTTTTTCAGTATTTCAAGTTGACCCCAAATGGCGCCTGATAGATAAAGATGAGCGCGAGTTACATAAGGAAGAATTCGAGTCTGTAATAGCTGATAGAGTTAACAAAATGATGATATACTCGTACGCTTTGACAGGAACGCGAGGGGACGCTGATTTCCTGCTATGGCAGGCATGTAGTGATTTAGAACAACTCCATGATCTAGCTACAGCAATTAATCATACTGCTCTTGGGGGATATCTGTCGCTTCCATATTCTTATTTCTCAATGACTAAAAGATCTATTTACCTGAACCGCTATGAAGACGAATACATAGCCTCCTATGGGGGTGCAGAAGTAATAGACAGGTCACGAATCGCTATTAATCCTCAGGGGTCAGATTACTTGTTCGTCTATCCGATGGCTAAAACGAGAGAATGGTATAAACTCCCGCATGAAGAACGTCAACGTATGATGGACGAACACATACGCATTGGCCATCAGTGGCCTGATGTTAAACTCAACACCACTTACTCATATGGACTAGATGACCAAGAATTTTTGGTAGCATTTGAGTCAGACTACCCAGGCAGATTTTTGGACCTACTCATGGCCCTCCGCCTTACTGAATCTTCTTCCTACACCCTTTTTGATATACCTGCATTCACTGGGCTGGCAAAATCCATGAAAGAAACCCTGGACTCCATAGGATGAGTGGCCGTTCTAGTGAAAAGTAATTCGACTCCAAGGTTTTAATGACTGAAGAAACTAAAGAAAAGACATTGAAGAAATTTTTAGGCAAACTCGGTGCCCTTTATGAGTTAACAAAACCCGGTATTGCCGTATATGTTATGGCAACCACTGGAGTCAGTTATTACACAGCAGCTCGTGGTCATATCGATATTATGCCAATCATCAATACGCTGGTTGGTGTCACCCTAGGAACTGCTGGATCTCTGGCTCTTAATCAGTATGTGGAAAGAGAATTGGACGCAATTATGCATCGTACGCAAATGCGCCCTCTACCCTCTGGCCGCCTCCGTCCTGGCGAAGCATTAGTATTTGGATGGGGCTTGTTAGTAACTGGAATTGTCTATCTAGGTGTCACTGTTGGATGGCTCCCTTCTGTCCTTACTGGAGCATCAGCAGCGGCCTATATATTAGCATATACAAATCTTAAAACGCACTCATATTTAGCTACTTTAGTCGGGGCTGTTCCAGGAGCATGTCCTGCTCTTATTGGTTGGAGTGCAGCCACAGGTACTATGGAATTCGGAGGGGTAGTACTCTTCTGTATAGCTTTCCTATGGCAACTCCCCCACGTGTTAGCCTTAGCCTGGATTCTGCGTGAAGATTACGCACGGGTGGGATTCTTCTTAACCCCACCCACAGACCCAGATGGTTATCGTATAGGAAAACACATGGTATACCACTCTTTTTCCCTGATTATCATAAGCACTCTGCCGACCTTTTTAGGGATGACCGGACTGATCTACCTTGCAGGGGCCATCATTTTAGGCCTTATCACTCTAGCACTATCAATAACAGCCGCTCTCGGCATGTCACACGGACGAGCCCGCAAAGTTTTCCTTTGGTCCCTCATATATCAACCTTTCCTTCTGGCACTGCTCATGATAGACACAATACGTATATCATGACTCCGTCAAATGGAGCTTAGTAATGACCCTTCATCGAGCAATAGTAGTTACAGCACTTTCTTTTTTAACCCTTACCTGTGAATTAGCTGGCCAAAACAGCGACAGGCCGCGATCCAGGGATATCGGCATCAATGTTGGCATATTTACACCGGGTACCCTGAACGCTATCACAGATGTGGATGGCGTCTTAGTGGGCCAAGTGACCGTAACTCAAGGCGATGATGTTAATACTGGAATTACTGCTATTCGGCCCCACGCAGGCAACTTGTATCACGATCGTGTTCCAGCCGCTATCTACGTGGGCAATGGATTCGGGAAACTCTTAGGAATAACACAAGTAAGGGAACTAGGAGAACTGGAAACTCCAATTCTCCTTACTTGTACACTATGTGTCTGGAAAGCAGCTGACGCCATGGTGGAGTGGGCTCTTAATCAGGTGGGCATGGAAGGCGTGCGATCATTGAACGCCGTAGTTGGAGAAACCAACGACGGAAGGCTTAATAACATTAGGAACCGCCCTATCACAGCTAGCCATGTCATTGAGGCAATCGAATCTGCAAGCATTGGACCTGTGAAAGAAGGATCGGTTGGTGCAGGCAGAGGAACGCGAGCCTTTGGATGGAAAGGTGGAATTGGTACCAGTAGCCGCATCCTACCAGGAAGCTTAGGGGGATTCACAGTTGGAGTGCTCGTACAATCCAACTTCGGCGGAATACTTACAATAGCAGGTGCCCCTGTAGGTCAGGAATTGCAGCGTTATTCTTTCCAAAACGAAATTGAAAACGAAAAAAATCCCAATAGAATAAACCCTGAACTTTCTGGCTCGAATGATACAGATGAAGGACAGGGATCCATAATGATAGTAGTCGCAACCGACGCTCCACTTTCTCCTCTTAAACTCGAACGTCTTGCCAAGAGAGCCATAATGGGATTAGCTCGCACTGGCTCATTTGCAGGAAACGGATCTGGAGACTATGTCATAGCGTTTTCAACAGACAAGGGAGTTCGGCGTCAGCCTGGGGAATCTTGGACAGAGTACACCGAAGTATCAAACGATCGGATCTCAGCTTTATTCGCAGCAACTGCAGAAGCCACCCAAGAAGCAATCTATAATTCACTCTTGAAAGCAACTACGGTCTCTGGTATGGGCAATACCGCTGACGCCATTGATGTAAATGAAGTCATTAGGGTGCTCCGTGAGTACAACGTAATACGCCCTTAATAATAAAACGGCTTATTTTCCGAAAAACACACTCCGGACATCGAGTATATCATTGTCTTCACGTAGACTAGCCAGTGCCTCCGACGTTACCCTGCCATCCACAGAGATAACTGCCATTGCTTGGCCACCTGCAGTATTACGAGCCTGCATGTACTCTGCAATGTTCAGGCCTTGTGTGCCAAGGGAAGTGCCAACTTTACCAATAACACCGGGAACATCCTTATTCCGTAGTATCACAAGGCATCCCTTGGGACTCACTTTCATAATAAAATCGTCAATTTGTACAATACACGGACGGAGTCTGTCACGGAGAAGAGCACCGCACACGCTGACCCTGCCTCCTTCAGTATCCAACGCAACCCTTAGGAATTCTGAATAATCAGGATGCTCATCTAGAAGTTCAGTTCCTATAGCAATATTCCTGGCATTCGCCAAATGCAAGGCATTCACATAATTGATGTTACGCTTGCCTACAACCGGAGTAAGCATGCCAGTTATAACAGCAGCAGAAATCGGAACGAAGATGTCCTCTTTGTCGTTTGACACACCTATGTCGACACGACGCATACTTCCGTAACCTAAAACTGCGGCTGTCTGGCCTACCTTTCTGGCAAGATCGAGTAAAGGCCCGATAACATTGGGGTCAGTCGTACCAAATGTTGGGATATTAAGGGCTCCAGAAAAATCCCCATCAATGAGGGCTGTACGAACACCCTCAGCAATTTCAGTGGCGACCAGTTCTTGCGCCTCTGCTGTAGAGGCACCCAGGTGGGGAGTGAGGATCAAATTGGACGCCCCCCGCAAAGGATCATCTTCAGGCAATGGTTCATTAATAAAAACATCGAGTGCCGCGCCTGCGATTTCTCCTGTTTCCAGAGCTTTTACTAAAGCACTTTCGTCTACCACACCTCCACGGGATGCATTAACCAATATAGCTGTGGGCTTCATAGAAAGCAGTTCTTCCCAGCCAATCATATTTTCGGTAGTGGGAGTTAGTGGCACATGCAAGGAAACTACATCCCCTTGAGTTAAAGCATCGGCAAGCTCAACTTTCTCCACACCAAGCACATGAGACCTTTCTTTTGACAGATAGGGGTCATGAGCTATAACTCTCATGCCAAAAGCCTTTGCTCTATGGGAAACTTCAACGCCTATGCGGCCTGCACCTATGAGCGATAAAACCTTGCCCCGAAGTTCAATCCCTGCAAAGTAGGAACGAGACCATTCATTATTTCTCACTGATCCATCCGCCCATGATATCTTTCTTGCTACAGCTAATATTAGCGCGAAGGTCAATTCTGCAGCAGAAACCGTGTTTCCCTCAGGAGCATTAATAACAGGAATCCCAAACTCTGAAGCTGCCATCAGGTCGATATTGTCCACACCCACTCCAGCACGTCCCACTATGCGAAGATTGGGTGAAGCCTCAAGAAGATCTCTGGTAACTTGGGTGGCACTTCGAACTATTAAACCGTGTGCCTTAGGCATAGCCTTATGAAGTTTTGGGGTATCCCATTCATTGGCCATGACAATTTCAAAACGATCATCTTCCATAAGAACATTGAGACCTGAAGTAGCTATTTTGTCAGCTACTACAACCACTAATTTCTCATTCATTTGAGAATTCCTTGGAGGGCTTCTAAAACAACATCTAGTTCCGAAAGCCTATGATCTCCCATATGTCCAATGCGTAAAGTATTGTTCTTCAGTTTACCATAGCCTTCACCAATAACGAAACCTAAATTTTTCATTTCAGATACTATGGAGGGTCCGTCAATTTCATTAGGTAGTACCACACATGTGACTGTAGGAGATCGCTCTCCCTTTGCAGCTAATATTGAAAGATTTACCCCATGTTCATTTCGCATCGAATCCACCCACTCTGAACAACGTCTCGCCATAGCCAAATGACGTTCCCATCGGCCTGTCATCCCCTCAGTCGCAATGCGACGGAGTTGTTCAGCCAATGCATAGATAAGCGACAAGGCTGGCGTGTTAGGTGTCTGCAGGTTTTCTATATGTTTTGTGAACAAATCCAAATCAAAATATACACCCTTCATTAAAGCAGTTTTAGAACGTTCTATAAGTCTCGGAGAGCTTACACCAAAAGCAAGTCCGGGTGGCAGGGCTAGTGCTTTTTGGGATCCTGTTAGCACAAAGTCCAGATCCCATTCATCAGTCTGAACCTCGACACCCCCTACCCCAGTTACCGAATCCACTATCAGCACAACATCTTCCATTTCCTGAACAACTTTTGAAATATCAGAGATAGGATTCAGGGCACCAGTTGAAGTTTCTGAATGAACAACGGTAACCGTATCAAAATCATTTTTGGCCAACCTCTTTTTGACCGCATCAGGCTTAATAGCCTGACCCCATTCCACTTCTAATGTTTCAACCTCAAAGCCACACGCTCTGGATATTTTAGTGAAACGTTCGCTGAAGGCACCATTTACTAGACTGAGGACGCGAGAACGGGCACCATTCCGTACCGCTGCCTCCATAAGGCCCGTCGCAGATGAAGTAGAAATCAAAACAGGACGAGTTGTACAAAAAACGTCCTTGAGTCCGGCCTGTAAGTCGCTCATGATTTCTTTGATTACAGGTCCGCGATGGCCCATCATAGCTTGTGCCTGAGCCCTAAGTACATCTGGATGCACTTCAGTGGGTCCAGGTAGGAAGAAACGCCCCCAAGGTGGAGTATCTTCAGAAATCAGCGGTTCCAGTTATTCCTCCTTACAATTTACAGATAGAGTGGAAATCTAATGTGGCACAATTAACAATTGTACCTTTCCTGCATCGAGAAAGCGGAAGATAACGGGTACGGCAGAAAAGACCTATGGGCTTAACGCCAAGATGATTTCCACCTAGTATAGTGGATTGTGGCAACCTCTCCACTAGTAAGAATCTCTAAACCAATTGGATCACGATAAATTTCTCGATAGAATAAGTAGGAAACATTAGCCTGTATCATTAGCTTGGCACAGCTTGCACATGGACTGGCTGTTACAAATGCTACCTTTCCACGCATAGATCCTGGTGATTTCACAAGTGCATTTTGTTCAGAATGAATGCAGCCACAATTCCCTGGGTTGGGGCTATCACATTTATTGGGGAATCCCCTGGCGTTTCCGTTGTAACCGATAGCAACTACATGTTCAAGATTTTCGTCTGTAATAACGGTTCCTACCTGGAGCCTAGTACAGGTACTCCTTTTCGCAAGTTCTTCGGCCATTCGCATATAAACTTCATAAATGGGAAGCCGTGTAACCGAAGACTCTTCAACTAACTTATTACTGATATTTAGGGGATGAAAGTTATCTAGGACTAAGTCTTTGTGAAAATTGGACATCTGTCCTCCAATCGGTCAGGCTTTGTTCCGTAAAGCCTTCTTACGATCATGTGGATCCAAGTGCCGTTTCCGCAAACGAATATTGTCTGGAGTAATTTCAACAAGTTCATCGTTCTCTATGAATTCTAATGCAAATTCTAAGGTTAGTTCTCGGGGAGGTTCGAGTCTGATGTTTTCGTCCGAAGCAGTCGTGCGAATATTGGTCAGTTTCTTTCCTTTGCAAGCATTGACCTCGAGATCAGATGGGCGAACATGTTCGCCAACAATCATACCGCTGTAAACAGGCTCTCCTGGCCCAATAAACATAGTTGCGCGTTCCTGTAGGTTAAATAAAGCATACCCTACTGAAATTCCTTCGCGATCTGCTACAAGTACACCGCGCTTACGTCCTGCCAGGGGTCCAACGTGAGGCCCGTAATCAAAAAAACGGTGATGGAGCGTACCTTCCCCCCTAGTATCAGTAAGGAATTCAGATCTATACCCGAACAATCCTCTAGCCGGCACTCGAAAACACAACCTCACAGGTCCCCGGTCAGTGGGATTCATATCGATCATCTCAGCTCGACGTATTCCCATTTTCTCTATTACCACTCCAACAAATTCATCGGGAACTTCAATTACTGCTTCCTCAAACGGCTCCAGTAATTCTTGTGAAACTTTTTTCTCAATTACACGAGGACGCGAAACCTGAAACTCATATCCCTCGCGACGCATCGTTTCCATAAGAATAGTCAAATGGAGCTCACCTCTGCCCGACACCGTGAAGTTATCGTGTGCACCTGTCTCTTCTACCCTAAGTGCAACATTTCTCTCTAACTCTTTCATCAATCGGTCTCTGATCTGCCGGGTAGTAACAAACTTACCCACACGCCCAGCAAACGGAGAATTATTTATAGTGAAATCTACCGATAAGGTGGGCTCCTCCACCGCAATTCCTTTTAATCGCTCCAGAAATTCTGGATCGGTTATAGTTGTACCAACCTCAACTCTTTCCAAGCCCGCTATTGCAACAATATCCCCAGCAATAGCTTTTTCAAGCTCAATGCGTTCTAAGCCCTCGAAGCCATATAGCTGTGTGACACGGCTGTGTAGTGCATCTTCTGGAAGCACCATCCCAGGTTCTCCGATTGGCAGCAAGGTCACCGGCTCGCCTATACAAACACTGCCACGTTCAACTCTGCCGATTCCGATACGCCCTAAGTAGCTAGAATAGTCGAGTGTAGAGATCAACATCTGAAATGGTCCATGATGATCAACTGGTGGCGGCGGCACATATTCCGCTATAGCCTGGAATAGGGATTTTAAATCTTCGCCCGGAGAATTTGAGTTCATGCTCGCCCAGCCATCTCTTCCAACAGCATATAGGAAAGGGGCGTCAATTTGAGCGTCCGAAGCCTCTAAACTCATAAAAAGTTCGAGTATTTCTTCGTGTACCTCTTCCGGCCTGGCATCAGCTCGATCCATCTTGTTGATTAGGACTATGGGCTGAAGGTTTAAATCAAGAGCCTTACGAGTCACAAACCTCGTTTGTGGCATAGGGCCCTCTGCTGCATCTACAAGTAAAAGCACTCCATCCACCATGCGCAGAATACGTTCTACTTCTCCACCAAAATCAGCATGGCCAGGCGTATCTACGATGTTAATCTTTAGGTCTCCCCAGCGTACCGAAGTGTTCTTAGCAAGAATCGTGATCCCCCTCTCTTTCTCAAGGGGATTCGAGTCTAATATTCGCTCTCCCAAAGATTGGTTGTCACGAAACACACCTGCCTGACGAAGCATTTGATCAACCAATGTGGTCTTACCATGATCCACATGAGCTACGATAGCAATATTCCTTATTTCCATTATATGAGCAGGAACACCTTAATCTCCAAGCACGTGTGAGAATATCAGAGGAGCAACGATAGAGGCATCCGACTGGATGTGGAAGCGTGGTGTTTCGACAGCCAATTTAGTCCATGTGATCTTCTCGTTAGGTGGAGCGCCAGAATAACCACCGTAGGAAGTCAAAGCATCCCCGATCTGTGCAAAATATCCCCAGAGAGGAGTATCTAGATTTAAGTCCTGAATAATGCATGGCACTGCACAGATAGCGAAGTCCCCTGATATGCCCCCACCGATCTGGAAAAAACCTACAGAAGGCAATCCTTCGCATGTCCCATTATTATTTAAATACCACTCCATTAGATGTTGGAACTGTTCTGTTCCAGATTTTACACAGTTATGGTGAGGTAAAATGCCATTCATGACATTTGCAGTAAAAAAGTTTCCCGTGGTCGAGTCTTCCCAACCTGGAACGTAAACTGGGATTTCCATTTCAATAGCTGCCAAAACCCAAGATTCTTCAGGGTCAATCTGATAGTGTTTCTCTAGCGAACCGCAGCGCAGAATATCGAACAGAAATTCCGAAGGGAATTTTTGTTCTTCAGATTCACACGCCAATTTCCATTTCTCAGTAAGTTTTTCTTCTACGTTACGCATCACACCTTCAGGAATACAAGTATCAGTCACCCTGTTCATGCCTCTTTGACAGAGAGCCTCTTCATCCTCAGCACCCAATGCACGCCATTCCGGAATCACTTCATATTCATCGTGAGCCAGAAGATTGAATACATCTTCTTCCAAATTAGCACCCGTACACGATATAGCGTGGACTTTATCTTCTCTGATCATACGGGCTAAACTCACACCTAACTCTCCAGTGGACATTCCTCCCGCAAGTGTAATCAACATTTTCCCGCCAGCTTTTATATGAGAGTCATATGCTTCCGCCGCCATGAGAGTTTCGCGGGCATTGAAATGTCGAAAGTGACGTTTCATGAATTTTCGTACATGCCCCATATGTATTCCTCCGACATAAAGGAAAAGCAACTTATTTAGTATATATCATCTACACTAAATCATCCCAAATATGATGCCTGGCACATATTGCCTAATTATTGTTATCAGCAATTAAGCTCAAACAACCAGTTTGGGTAAGTGTACGATACGGAAATTGCCTGGGCAGGATGATCTCTTATGTCCGCCAACAGGAAAGATCACATATAAAAGATAGTCGCTGGACAACAATCCAATGATAATTCAAATTGGTTTTACTGTTGTTCTCCTGAATATCCAGCTTCAGCAAGAAGATCTTTTAGAAGGTTTTCACGATCTGGCAGGTTAGTTTTTGCAATTATTCTAGCGAATTTGATACGGTCTTCATCTGAAACCCTATCAAGAATGTCTATTGGAGCACCATAGCGCAGAAGGATACGTTTTGCATCAACAGCTACTGAATCGGACACTAAACCTCCTACAGGTCTTTAGATATTAGGACCGTTCAATGTAACCTATTAAACGCCCGCTAAGGTATGCCTTTGTGTAATACTCTAGATTTTTAGTGGTCTGAATATTGCAAGATTAGTAATAAAAATAATAGAATTGTAAGACAATTTATTAATTTAGTACGAGGGGCAAGAATTATCTTGAATAGCCATATAAAGATTATAGGGACAGTATTTATCCTTATGAGCTCAGTATCGGCCCAGGCCCAAGACTTACCTAGTTACGACATACCGAATATCCTAGCTGGCAAGTTCCATGCAGGCATGGCATTTGATGTTGCCCAACCTACAGGTGATTTTGGATCTAAAGTAGATAATGGTGCAGGATTATCTATGTGGCTTCGTTGGGACTTTACTCCTTATTTTGGTATAGGTCTTGATGGGGGATGGATAAACTATGGCCGTGAAACAATTGACGTCTGCGGTTTAAATACTACCTGCAGGGTAAACATATACACCACCACGTCTAACAACATATTGTTCATCGGTCTTGGTCCTGAATTTGCTTTGGATATGGGAAGTGTCAGGCCTCATCTGGGCCTAAAAACTGGATTTCGCTTGTTCCAGACCGGTACTAGCATAGACGGAGCTCACAGTCACCACGATGACCATGGCCATGTAGGGTCTGGAGATGAGACTCACCTTGCAAAGGCGGGATTTCAGTTGCGTATAGACGGCGGAGTAGATTTCAAATTATTTAGATGGTTGTGGCTAAATACAGGATTAACTCGTCATATAAACGGAGAAGAGACCTATCTTATAAAGGGGGGCATCCAAGATTTAGAAGGTGGAGGTCTTGCCCTAGATAAACAAAGAGGTGAGGTAAATCTTTGGACTTTTTCTGTCGGATTATCGTCCCCGATATTCCCCTGGCCAAAGTACAATCGTTAGCACAAACCTGTTGTGCTAGTTCATCATTTGAGAGTCACCAGGAGTACCGCTCGTCAGAGGTGCCTCGAGGTAAAAGCGTGGAATAGACACCTGGAACTCTTTACCATCTGGACGCACGAACGTGTAATGCCCTTCCATGAAACCTCTGGGAGAACTCAAGATGCATAAACTCTGATATTCATGGGAATCTCCCGGTTTCAAGGTGGGCTGCTCCCCCACTACCCCTTCACCATCTACCTCTGAATCGTCACCCATGGAATCATGAATATGCCAGTGGCGGAAAAGCAGTTTCGCCGACTCATCACCTTGGTTTTCCATCTGCACGAGATATGTGAACACAAAGCCGTCTCCATCAGGCCCAGAGTGTGACAGAGAAAAGCTTGGTTCCACAGAAACGCGAATCCCATCTGTAATATCTTCGTAACCCATGAGTGCATGATAGGCCGAAAGGCTTTCAAACGTCAATGGCAATTACAGAAAGTTTATTCTGAGATCTTTTTGGGCTTCCCTCGTGTGTGGCCATAACCCATGTTTATGTATGGATAAATCTTTCGCTAAATCCTTGACCCCATCAGTCGAAGACTATCTCAAGGCAGTATACTCTATATCTGCATCCGGTGAAGCTGCACCTACTAGCTTGCTGGCTGAGGAACTTGGTGTTCAGCCCGCATCAGTAACTGGTATGGTAAAACGCCTGGCCGAAAAGGGTTATCTAGAACATACCCGCTATCGAGGAGTACGGTTAACTGATAAGGGAACCAGGGAGGCCTTGAAGGTAATCCGACGACACCGAATTCTGGAAACCTATCTCAATCTTCAATTGGGTTACTCATGGGACGATGTCCATTCTGAAGCCGAACGTCTGGAACATGCGGCATCAGAAGAGTTGATCGACCGCATGGCAGCAGCATTGGAATATCCCAAACATGATCCCCATGGATCTCCCATTCCAAATAAAGCAGGTGAACTTGAAGACTATAGCCTAGCCACTCTCGGTGAAGCAAAGCCAGGGGTCACATTGCAAATACAGGCCATCCGAGATGAAGACCCGGAACGCCTAAGGTACGTAAAAGCTTTGGGATTGACTCCAGGGGTTATTCTGACGGTAGTTGATTGCGCACCTTACGGTGGACACCTTACCATAGCCTTTAGGGATCGCAAAGACACCGAAGTGATCGGGGTTGATCTCGCGGACAACATCTTCGTCATCCCATTTCAAGACAAATAGGATATTAACCCCCGACACAATACCAAATTGAACAAAGTTATAGAACAGCTTCAAGAATGGCCTCGTGGTGAATTCGTCAGAGAACCAACGCCCCTACTACAAGCACACAATCTGGCTGGTCTCCTCGGAAGACAGCCATCCAACGTACTCGTAAAAATGGATTCTGAAACTTCTTTTGGACTGGGAGGCAACAAGGCGAGAAAGCTAGAGTTTGAACTAGCACCATCACGTCTTATTGGTAAAACATGCATAATCACATGTGGAGGAGTGCAGTCGAATCATGCCCGTCTTACTGCAGCCGCTGCAGCCCGACTCGGCCTTAGATGTATTCTGGTATTGAACAGTGACTCACCTGCACCTCTAACAGGAAACTCCTATCTCCATAAAATATTCGGTGCCGAAATACGCCTGGTCAAAAACAGAGAAGACAGGAAACCAGAGATGGCAAGGGCAGCCGAAGAAGTTCAGGCAAACGGAGGTGAAGCGCTCGTAATACCATTGGGTGCTTCAACTCCACTGGGAACCCTGGGTTATGTAAGGGCAGCTGCAGAAATTGTGTCTCAGTGGAAAGTGCTTCCAGTCACTGAAAGGACATGGATATTTGTTTCAGCTTCTTCTTGTGGCACCTACGCAGGGCTTGCTTTAGGTTTTGCATTACTAGAGTGTACGGATGTCAGACTGGTTGGCGTAAGCCCAGATATAAACACAGAAGAAGTCATTCATCTAACAAAAAATCTTTACAATAGTGCAGCAAAAATTCTCGGGAAGCCAATCTCATTACCATCCAACCTTCTACTCACCACTGCAGATTATATTGGGCCAGGTTATGGTATACCGACAGAGGCTTCTAACGAAGCAACGTTACTCTTAGCCCGAACCGAGGGGATCCTGTTAGACCCTGTATACACCGCCAAAACAACCGCAGCCATGCTCGATTGGGCCAGAGCCAAGAAGGTTCCTGTAGGAGATCGACTGGTGCTTTGGCACACGGGGGGTTATCCGACTGCCCTCACCTCAAGTCTAGATTTCTCGATAGACCCCTAATTTGAGTGGTGGATCAATGTTAGAATAGAAATAAAGACGATTCTCACCATTTAAAACTATACTTTTCTGCCTAGTATTGGTCTTGGGATAATCTTTCCCCTTCTCACTCTCTATAAATAGACCCCCCCCCTGATCAAGGCTGTTTTGGAGTACCGAAATCTGTTCCAGTAGATCATTCAACATGGCGGACTCAACCTCGTCCTGGACACTCCCCTCAGACTGAGCAGTCAAATTGTGTCCAGAAATCTTCTCGTAAGCCTGAAAGAAATCATCAACTGGCATCGAAACTTCTTGGTCACGTATGAATTTAATCTCAGTTAAGGCCCTGGAGTCAAAATCTGCTTTGACACTCTGAATATTCTTACCATAACGACACAGTATCATCATAAATCCTGAATAAGATTTGTTTGCATGGATCTCTTTATCACCTATCGGTTAGATGATCCTTTTGTGAAACACTAGTGTTCAAGTAGTTTGGCTAGTTCTTCCTCTGTGAGCTCATCGGGAGTACGAGATCCTATGCCAGTCTGCGAGCGTGAACGCTCCGATGAGTTGCTGGGCACAACTTTTGGCGTGCCTGCATAATCAAATTCAGATATATGTATACGCTCTAAATCTCTACCAATGTGATATGTGAGAGATTTGAAGGCACCCAAATCTCCAGCCGCTAAAAACGTCACAGCAGTACCAACAGCTCCAGCACGTGCCGTACGACCAATGCGATGTGTATAATCCTCTGGGTCCTGAGGAACATCGTAGTTGACTACATGAGAGATTCCTTCTACGTCCAAGCCACGTTGAGCAATATCTGTAGCTACAAGAACCCTTACTTTCTTATCAGAAAATCTTTCCAACGCTTTTTTCCGATCAGACATACCAAGATTTGAGTGCATGGCTTCAGTTTGTATTCCATGCTTATCAAGACGAGCCTTGAGTGCATCTGCCCCCGCCTTGGTTCTAGTGAAAACCAGCACCTGTTCCCAGTCGGCATTCTCCAAAAGTCTAAGTAGTAAATCTGACTTCATCTCGGGCTTAACCGAATACACAAGCTCGGTGATGCCGTCAGCTTTAGTTCCTGATGGGGCAATCTCAATCCAAATAGCATCTCTAGTTATTCTAGATGCTAGATCGTGAACTCCCTGTGGCATAGTAGCAGAAAACAACATGGTTTGTCGGTTTCTAGGCATTTCTTTAAGCACACTTTCGATTTGGGGACGAAACCCCATATCTAGCATGCGATCAGCTTCATCGAAAATTAAAGTCCGTATCGAATCAAGGTTGACCTTACCACTTCCCATGTGATCTAAAAAACGTCCGGGAGTAGCAGTGATGACTTCTACTCCTTTTTGAAACGCATCCAGTTGAGGGCCGTAGCCTACTCCCCCATAGATAGCCACTGAGCGTATTTTAGTGCCTTTGGCTATAGCACGGGTGTCATCACAAACCTGTTGTGCTAGTTCCCGAGTTGGGCATAACACAAGGACTTGAAATCCCTTGTGTGCCTTGATTTTTTGAAGACAGGGGATCATAAAAGCACCGGTTTTCCCGGTGCCAGTCTGGGCAATTCCTACAATATCATGCCCATCTATACAGGCCGGAATAGCTTTGCTCTGAACTGGTGTTGGACGTTCCCAACCCAGAGATTCGATAGCAACACAAAACTTCTCAGATACACCTAAACCCTGAAAAGTCATGCTTCCGAATTCTTCATTTCTGGTTTTGTCGTCTACCAAAATTCCTTCTCTAAAATAGCTAGTGAAACCATCTTTAGTTATGAAGGTGGAGTACGGCTAGCTCGTGGGTACTATATAAGTTTATGGTAAAAGATTGATATTTAAAGACTTTATATCTTATTGATATGTTATGACACATACTCACGAAATATCGGTTCTACTTGTCTGCCTGGGTAACATCTGCAGATCACCCCTAGCCGAAGGCGTCCTATCCCATCAATTGGGAAAAGCAGGGATGGGCGATCAAATATACGTAGATTCTGCAGGTACAGGAGCATGGCATGTGGGACAGGATCCCGATACACGATCAATTTTAGTAGCTAAAAAAAACGGCATCAGTCTCTCAGGCCTAGCAAGACAAGTACGATTAGAGGACTTCTTCGAATTCCAGTTAATACTGGCGATGGATAGAGAAAATCTCGAAGACTTGAAAAAACTCGAATCTGACATTGGATCAGAAGCTGACATAAGACTCTTCCGGGAATTCGATCCTCTACATGACGGAGGTCTTGACGTGCCAGATCCTTACTACGGAGGTCCTAAAGGATTCGATCAGGCATTTGAAATGATCGAACGAACATCTGTGGCCTTAGTAAGACACCTTCATAAAAAAGTCATTTCTGAATAGCTGTAGCTACTCTTTCGATGGCTTCCTGTAATAACTCGTCCGATGTGGCAAAACTGATACGTACATAACGGTCATCTCCAAATGCCAGGCCAGGAACCATAGCAACACCAGTTTCTTCTAAAATCCAAGAACAGAAATCTGCAGACCCTAAAATTTTTCCGCTAAAAAGTGAGTCTACTCTTATGAAAAAATAAAATGCACCCTTAGGTTCCACGAAGAATAGTTCCGGCAGAAGATCCCCCATAAGTTCAACAACAAGATCTCGCCTTCGCCGGAAGGCCTTCACCATATCTTTTACGGCCTCACCAGACAGTAATGGATCACCAAATGCACTCAGTGCAGCTACCTGAGAAGGTGTTGCTGCGTTAGAAGTGGTCTGGCTTTGTAGTGCGGCAAGCTTCTGTGCTATTTCTACATCTGAATAAGTAAATCCAATCCGCCATCCAGTCATAGCAAATCTCTTAGAGGCACCGTCTATCAGCAAATGCTGGCCCAAGCAATGCTCTGGAAGTTCGAGGATACTGGGCGCAGAAACCCTATCGTCACCAAAATAAACTTCACGATATATTTCATCAGAGAGGATACATACTCCCCTGCTCTTTGCCCATTCAGTTACAGCTTGCAATTCATCTTTGGAATAGACTGCTCCCGTGGGGTTACAAGGAGAGCAAAGGATCAACCCTTTAACTCGGTCGGTATATGAGGACTCTAGGTCTTCCGGAGTTAAAATAAAGTTATGATCAGGATTGCCCGATACCGCAATTGGATTAGCACGAGCGAGAGAAACGATTTGGGGATAACTGGTCCAATAAGGTGTTGCGATAAGAACGTCATCTCCTGGTCCAAAAAGAGTAAAAACTGCATTAAACAGAGACTGTTTCGCTCCAGATCCAACGACAACGCCTTCCCAATTTATTTCACGGTCAAATAACAACTCTAGGTATTTCGCAATAGCACGCCTGAGCTCAGGCATTCCAGCCACAGGGGTGTAACGAGTCTTGCCAGCACGGATACCATTTACAGCTGCATCCGATATCCATTCCGGAGTATCGAAGTCTGGTTCACCAGCACTGAGGTCAATTACGTCACGTCCTTCAGCCTGGAGACTTTTGGCTAAAGTGCTCACAGCAACCGTAGCTGAAGGTTGGAGGCTAGAGATATTAAGGCTGTATTCCATGCGAGAATATTGAAAGAGGTTGCCCTTGGATCAAGTGAGGTCTGTATTTATTAAGTTATAAATTCGTAATTCACATATAGATTATCAAAAAGGTTGATCCTCTACAACATAAGCGACAGGTTTTATAGGTGAATCAGCAAAAGCAAATTTTTTTTTACTTTGACTACGTAGACCCAGGATCCTACGTAACGGAAAGGCAACTCGTACAACTTCTGTCTCCAGAAGTAGAGATTGTCCGCTATCCCTTTGAACTACGACCACCACCCGAAGATTTAATTGATCCAAAAATGCCAGACTGGATTACCTATCAGGAATCTGTATCCACTGTCGCAGAAGAACTAAAAATTACTCTAGTGTCTTTTGACTTCATGCCCTGGACAAGAAAAGCTCATGAGCTCAGGCTGCACGCTGTAGATGTTGGCATGGAAAAAAATATTCACGAAGCTCTTTTTGATGCACGCTTCAGAGAGGGAGCAGACATCGGACGAATCAATGTCCTGGTCGATATAGCTACGAAGTTGGAACTTGACCTAACCGAAACCAAGGCTGTCCTTGACGTGGATCGCTATACAAATAAAGTCGTAGAAATGCGATTGAAGGCGGAAGCGGACGGTATAAGGAGCGCGCCCACTATTCGTATAGGATCGGACAACCTTGAATGTCCTGTTCATATTAACGAGTTTCGAAAGTTTTTAGGATCAGCACATTTCATCTGAGTGATATCCCATGGCTTCCCAAACACACTGCATTATCACATATAAAAGGAACTTACATGGCAGGCTATCAGCGTAGGACAGTCCTATCTCCCTCTAAAGTTTTTTTGAAGGCGGACGTGTTGCTCCCTGAATGGATTGGTCTTAAGAAGTCCAAGAGCTCAACTAACAGCGCCACATATGTAGGCACTGAGGGAACAGTGATTCTCTCGGCACATCGACACGGCCCTTATACAGATGTTGTGGCCTCCAGTGACCGAGTGCGAACTTCAAGAATGGATTACGAGATCCAGAAGTTCTTAACTGAACTACCCTACGAACCAGGAGATACCGGCGGAAGAGGATCTGGAAACCCTTCATGAAAAGCTAGTCTCACAACTCCCAAGACCCACAGCAAAAATAGCAGAGAGGCCAAGCTCCGAACCACATCGGAGCTTGGCCTCTACTCGATCCTCACCCCTAAGGGCTTAACCCGTCAGAATGATATTACTGGATGGCGTCTTTTAGACCCTTACCACCGCGGAAACCGGGAGTTTTTGAGGCTGGGATATATATGGTGGCTCCTGTACGAGGATTCCTGCCCATACGAGCCTTCCGATGCTTAGCTTCGAATGTACCAAAGCCAGTGATCTGAACGCGTCTTTCCATCCTCAGGGCTCCGGCGATAATGCCATTTGCTCCAAAGAGTGCATCTATAGCCCGAGAGGCATCGGCCTTGGTCAAGCCAGCACGGTCAGCAAGGGCCACAAGTAGCTCGGATTTATTCATTGCGCTGCTCCTCAAATGGTGTTATGGGATACGGATCACAGTCTATGCTCGCCTTCATTAAGTCACTAATGATTTCCTCATGTTTCATGACCTATTCAAGTTAAGAAATGAGAATAAATTAGGCCGCAAACAACTCAGACAAGCTTCAGTCTGGTTTACGGTAATCTCCCCCCTGCAGGTCGTCAAGGGAGAAAATTAGCTGGAAACCCCCACCGTACTTGACTTTTGATATAATTTGGGAGCCACCAGCTTTGATTAATTATCTTCAGAACACCTACTTATATGAGGTTATTTCAATCCCATTCTACAAAAAAGCAGCCATGAATATCAAAAAAGTAGTTCATTCATAACCTAGGATAGCCAGATTAACCTTATAAGCAGATCAATATTTAGGCCAAAGAAATCCAACTGATATTTAATCTACTTATAGCGGTAAGTAACACGGCCTTTGCTGAGATCGTAAGGTGAAAGCTCGACTTTCACTCGATCGCCCTCAAGAACATGAATGTAGTTTTGCCTCATCTTCCCTGAGAGATAAGCCAGCACTCCGTGTCCGTTATCTAGATCCACACGGAATCTAGCATCAGGCAGGACTTCCCTTACGGTTCCCTCTATCTCGATGACTTCTTTCGCCACTAGGCCTCACATTCAATCAAATGATTTTCATACTGGACGATAGCGATACCTAACATGACAAGCAACTTATCTTGATCCTTTTATAAATTTGTCAATTAGCAATTTTGACTCCATTATAGACATCAACTATGTGCAGAAAGAAATTGATAATGTGGCTAAAGATATAACCTGGCTAGGCCATCACTGTAAATATAATCCCCAAATTCGAATCTTAGATCTTGATCATAAATATGCTAAGGCGGTACCTTGATCCACGGGTATCATATGTCTGATTGCTCGTCCAAAATTATGTTTCTTAACCAGAAAAACAACAGATTAACTAAAACCTCCAGTCTGTTGGATTAAGCTAGATCAAGACTAACCTATTTGATACTAAAACAATATAAAATTACCCATAGCCAAAGATGATTCCAGTATGAAAGTAGGTGTGCTGACTCTAAATTTCGGAGAACCCGAGAACGCCACTCTCGAGGAGGTTGTGCCATTCCTAGAAAAAATCTTCATGCGCAATTCATCCTTAGAGCCCGATGAAGATAACGCCCAAAAACGAGCACAACAGCTAGCAAATACTAGGGCTCCCGAATTGATAAAAGAATATAAAAAAATCGGTGGGTCTCCTTTGAATAAAGATGCCCACAATCAAGCCCGCATGCTTGAACGTGAACTCAAACAGAGAGGTTTGAATATAAAGTGCTATTCTGGTATGCAGTTCACAGATCCTTCCATTATGACAGCTGTAAAAAAAGCCCAGTCCAACGGAATAGATAGTTTGGTGGCCCTTCCAGTGTACCCTCTATGTGGAATGTCAACCACCTTATCTGCTCTTGAAGATGTACAGGCAGCAATAGATGAACTGGGATGGAGTGTTCAGCTTCGAGAGATCACAGGATGGCACCGCCATCCTGACTATTTACGTCTACGGGCAGACAACATCTTAGAATTTATAAGACAGGAGGGAATAGACCTTCATGCTTCCGATACGAAACTAGCATTTTCAGCACACGGAACCCCCATCAAATACCTAGAAGATGGGCCTAGATATGTAAAATACGTTGAGGAAGCATGTTTTACGATAGCCCAAAAGCTAGGAATAACAGAATATGTTATTGGATATCAAAATCATAGCAACCGTAAACTGAAATGGACGCAACCTGAGATAAGCACAGTTATCAATGAACTCAATGCAGAGCATGTTGTGGTAGAGCCAGTCAGCTTCATGCATGAGCAATCCGAAACTCTTTCTGAGCTTGACCATGAACTTCGAACAGTAGCTGAGGGAGTAGGACTAAAATTCCATCGTGTTCCCATCCCTCACGACAATCCTCGTTTTGCCATTCTGCTCGCTGATCTAGTCCAAAATGCTTTAAGACCTGAACCGATTATGGGTGAATTAGGATTGCGTCGTTGCCTATGTCGTACAAACCCAAAAACTTTTTGTTTGAATGCTACAAATTGTTAAGATGCGGGGAACTTAACAAACCTTTGCTATTAGAGCCTGCAAGCCAATTCTTGGGCTTCTAAGATGCGGCCGACTATGCCTGGCCTAGCTAAATAGTTTGAACAAATGTGCAATCCATCTGGCAGATTAAGGCTTGATATTCCATTCCAACTCTCGTCCCAAGAAGGCATCCGAGTCCGAGAGACCATAAGCATTTCAGAATCGTATCCCGTGATAGTTTTAAATTCCTGACAAGCTATACTGCCAATATAATCGTCAGTCTGATCAACTATATCCGGATCATTCATTCCTCCCAGATATGCAGTATAGAGACCCGGATTTCTGAATAGACTATGGTTCCAAGTCACACCTCGAGTTCTAAACGGTTCGCCAAAAGCAATCTGATAGCCAAGTCCGTAGAGATCTGCTTCTGATCGCATATGTACGACCGCTAATGGATTATAGCGAAGAATCGAAAGTTTCGCCGATGCTTCAGGCGCAACATCCTGAACTATTTTTGCGGCCTGATCGGCTGGACAGGCTAGTACCAGCTGTGAAACCGATAATGGGGGCATAGTGCCAACTATGACCTCCCATCCATTACTGGTTTTTTGAATAGTCCGTACAGGACATTCCAATCGGACCCTGTCCCCCAAACGATCCTGAAGAGCTTTAGGCAGAGCGCTCAATCCCTCACGAAATGAGCAAATCAAAGCTTGGTCGGCATTTCTATAAGCTCTAAGTATGCCCCATGAAATACTTCTGCCCAATCCCATATTTCCTAGGGTTTGTTTAATCCCATGTCGTGCAAGCATACGGTCAGGGTCTGATCCATAGGTGCCTCCATATATAGGACCAAAAAGATTTCGATAAGCAGTAACTCCAAATTTTCTACGCAAAAATGCACCCGTAGTCTCATCAAACTTTGGCCCTGATCGCAGAAAATCCAGCATTATATTAGTCTTGCTGGACAGTGGTATCAGGTTGGTAGTTATTGCCTGTTTTAGTGACAGAGGAGCTATCCTTAGCTCGCCTCTCGAATAAACGAATAAAGGTAGTCCTGCAGGTGCAGTTACTAGCTCTTCCGATAATCCAACATTTTCCACTAGTTCTCGGAACACAGGTGTGAGCCGGGATCTCTGTGGCCCTAACTCAACATTCAATCCATCACATTCCTGTGACCAAACAACACCTCCAGTGCGCCCAGATGCCTCCAAAAGTACGAAATCAGTCCCAAAACCTAAAAGTTCGTTACCAAGGACAAGACCGGAAATGCCCCCCCCAATTATTCCTATCAACTATACCTCTGCTTTTACAATGCATTATCGACATGCTTTTTGAAACATCAAAAAAACTTTATGAGTCTACTGCGTCTATGATAACTTTCAACAATGGTATTGACTGACCAAGTCCATTTACAAATTTTAGGTTATCCTAATTTTATTATTTGGAAAGCCTAATTTAGTTTATATGATGAATAAGAATCAAAAAAATAAGAGATCTTTAGATAACGATACAGGGAAAACAAAGGAGTCTCTGTCGGGAATTTCACGAAGAGACTTGCTGCGTTCCAGTATGGTTGGGGCAGTAGGTATTGCATCTGGATCAGGAGCACTGGCAATCAACCATGCAAATGAAGCTGATATCTCCAATGACAACCCAGGACACCCACATGACCCAGAGCTGATGGGAATGGACGGTGACGTAGATTTATCTGTCTTCGATGCCACCGCATTTCTAAAGGATTTTGACTATGGAAAAGTGAGCGATCTCCCTGGAGGGCAAACTCAGCGTGAGTATCAGATTACAGCAATTGACAGAAAGATTGAGGTGGCACCTGGAGTATATTTCGACGCTTGGACCTACAACGGTACTGTTCCTGGACCCACAATCCGCTGCACAGAGGGTGACCTCTTAAAGATCAATTTCACAAATGCAGGGAGCCACCCTCATACCATACATTTTCACGGTATTCACGCTGCTGATATGGACGGGGTATTTGAAGTGATAGCACCTGGAGAGAGCTTCATTTATGAATTTGATGCAAAACCCGTAGGCATTCATCTCTACCACTGTCATGCTATTCCTTTGAAGAGACATATCCACAAAGGACTTTACGGTGCATTTATCGTCGACCCTAAGGAAAGCAGGCCAGAAGCCAATGAAATGGTGATGATGATGAACGGATTTGATACCAACTTTGATGGCGAAAATGAAATTTATGCTGTTAACACCGTGGGGTTTCACTACCAAAAGCATCCCATAGATATTCAGGAAGGGGATTTGGTTAGGATCTACCTCATGAATATGACCGAGTTCGATCCTATCAATTCGTTCCATTTACATGGAAACTTCTTCAGACTTTACCGAACTGGAACTAATTCAGAACATTACGAACTGACCGATACCGTAATGTTATGCCAAGGTGAGAGGGCAATCATCGAATTTACTTACGATCTCCCTGGGAAATACATGTTTCACGCTCATCAAAGCGAATTCGCTGAATTAGGTTGGATGGGAATTTTTAACGTAAATCCGATAACTATAACTTGACCTGTTATATAACATATTGAGTTTATCAAGAGGTATACCCCAGTGGATGTAGTGAACGACAAATCTATAAATAACCAAAGTAAAGCAGTTCTAGCTGCCAAAGGGATTTTCCCTCTTATACTCTTAGCCATTTTCCTGGCAATTTTCTTGAAAGTAGGCCCATTGGGTGTTTTTCGGGCAGGATTCCCTCCCGTAGAAGAGCTCACCTTTGAGCGCGTTGCATTTCCATCATCAGGACTAGTTAAGATTCACATGATTAACGGAGGCCCAGAATCAGTTACAATAGCTCAGGTCATGATCGATGAGGCTTACTGGGAACATGCTGTTGCCCCATCACGCAAAATTGGAAGGTTGGACAAGGCAGTAATTGATATCCCGTATCCATGGGTGCAAGGGGAACCAATAGAAATATCTGTCGTTAGCTCCACTGGGTTAACTTTTACATATCAAGTTGCAGTGGCTACCCAGTCACCTGAGATTAATTCGCGATACGTCATGACATTCGCTATGCTCGGTATATATGTAGGCGTTATTCCGGTTTTCTTGGGGCTTCTCTGGCTCCCATTTCTCTCTGGAATTAGCAAGCGGTGGCTCGACTTCTTTATGAGTCTGACGGTCGGACTTCTAATATTTCTAGGAGTAGATGCCCTAGAAGGAGCCCTGGAACTTACAGATCAAGTAGCTTCTGCCTTTCAGGGAGTAGGCCTGGTGTTATTAGGAGTGGTATGCATACCTATCCTAACAAATGCTCTGAGCAACACCCTTCAGGAACAATATACTACTGGACCACTGTGGTTATCATTGCTCATTGCACTAGGAATAGGACTGCATAATCTCGGAGAAGGATTGGCCGTTGGATCTGCGTATGCGGTGGGAGAGGTGGCCCTGGGCACTTCTTTGGTCCTTGGCTTTCTTCTCCACAACACCACTGAAGGATTGGGAATCATAGCACCCCTTGCACATTCCAGGCCCAAGTTAAAAACACTGATAGTCCTCGGGATGGTAGCTGGCCTACCCACCATTTTAGGAGCTTGGATCGGAGGCTTTTCTTATTCGCCGAGAGCTAGCGTATTTTTTCTAGCTATCGGTGCCGGAGCTATCATCCAAGTAATCTGGGTAATGATTCGCAACTTGATGGCTGAAAATAAATTTGGCATCTCCAGCCCCCTTAACGCAGCTGGCTTGGTTGCAGGATTGATAATTATGTACGCAACCGGACTTTTTATAGCAATCTAGAAAATTTGTAATTGCTATCTTGATTTAATCACTAAAAGATCAGCCGTTTAATAGATAATTAAATTCTGAAGTATTTATTTTCTAATTGCTCGGACGAGGTTGTCCCCCTTATCTTGCCTATCATCGAACCGCCAGGGGTACCCCATAATAGCTAATGGGGTTGAGAGAGCCCCTTGGAACCTGATCCGGCTAATATCGGCGTAGGGAGAGCGGCATTAGGCACAGAGAAGAATAGGGCCGCTCAGCACTTAGCTTGAGTGGCTCTTTGCTATTAGCCTTTCTGAAAATTCACTTTGAAAGGAAGATTTTAGTGCACAAACAAAATGGAGTCCTAAGCAATGGTGGAATGCCCCCCGAGCACTCCCAAGAAAGCTCTTATGGGACCGCATTCCCCCGTTCAAGGAAAGTGTTCGTAGAAGGCCGTTACGGTGTTAAGGTGCCTATGCGAGAGATCGAGCTTTCTGGTGGTGAGCCTCCGATACGGGTGAACGATACTAGCGGCCCCCTTGGTATCGATCCCCAGCTGGGGATTCCAAAGCTCCGAAAGTCATGGATACTAGAAAGAGGAGGCATCGAGGAAGAACAAACCTCATACAGTCCAATCGATCCTGAAACGGCAGTGGCAATACCCAAATCACTCCAAAATCCACCACTTCGCTCTACAGGTGGACCGGTCACACAAATGCATTATGCCAAAAGAGGTGACGTCACCCCAGAAATGGAGTTCGTTGCTATACGTGAGGGAATGGATGTTGAGTTCGTACGAGATGAAGTAGCTCGAGGTCGTGCCATAATACCCTCCAACATTAATCATCCGGAATCTGAGCCTATGATTATCGGGCGTGCCTTTCGAGTAAAGATTAACGCCAACATTGGCAATTCAGCAGTAGGATCGTCCATCGAAGAGGAGGTAGAGAAGTTACGCTGGGCTACTCTCTGGGGTGCAGACACAGTAATGGATCTTTCAACTGGTAAGAATATTCACGAAACCCGCCAATGGATAATTCGAAATTCACCTGTGCCTATAGGCACAGTACCCATATATCAAGCTCTCGAGAAAGTTGGTGGAATCCCAGAAGAACTAACATGGGAAGTGTATCGAGACACCTTGATTGAACAGTGTGAGCAAGGTGTGGATTACTTCACTGTACATGCAGGAGTTCTGTTACGATACGTACCTATGACGGCTGAGCGTGTTACTGGAATCGTATCTCGGGGAGGGTCTATAATGGCCAAATGGTGCCTGGCACATCATCAAGAGAGTTTCCTGTATACACGTTTTCAGGAAATCTGTGAAATCATGGCAGCTTACGATGTGGCATTTTCATTAGGAGATGGCCTTCGACCCGGCTCTCTAGCAGATGCAAATGATGAAGCACAGTTTGCCGAGCTCTATACACAGGGAGAACTTACCAGGATCGCTTGGGAACATGGAGTACAGGTTATGTGTGAGGGACCCGGACATGTGCCCATGCATATGATCAAAGAAAATATGGACAAACAAATGGATTGGTGTGATGAAGCACCCTTTTACACCCTGGGGCCCCTAACAACGGACATCGCACCTGGATACGATCATATAACTAGTGCTATCGGGGCTGCCCAAATCGGTTGGTATGGTACCGCGATGCTATGCTATGTGACTCCCAAAGAACACCTAGGCCTTCCTAACAGAGAAGATGTGAAGGCAGGCGTGATTGCTTATCGGATTGCTGCCCATGCCGCGGATTTAGCTAAGGGTCACCCCCGAGCTGAAGAATGGGACTACGCAATTAGCAAGGCTCGCTTCGAGTT
>CEUS01284260.1_pt1 | contig 29617 bp, 33 predicted proteins | sample 427031 | NCBI WGS metagenome assembly CEUS01 (sample SAMEA2622837, study PRJEB7988) | marine metagenome | biome: marine biome (ENVO:00000447); feature: marine epipelagic mixed layer (ENVO:xxxxxxxxx); material: "saline water (ENVO:00002010), including plankton (ENVO:xxxxxxxx)" | depth 140 m | reverse complement strand
ATACTGTAGGTCAAAGAAGAAATCTTGGACTAGAATCTAAAGATCCTCTTTACGTATTAAACATAAATCCTTCTAAGAAAGAAATAATTGTGGGACCAGAGTCAGCACTTCTTGAAACATCTTTTGATATAAACACTGTTAATTGGATTAGTGGTTTAGTTCCTCAAGAACCTTTTAGGGCTGACGTAAAAATTAGATATAAATCAAAAGAAACTCCCGCTGTTATTTATCCTAAAGAACTAGGTGCATCTATCCAATTTTTAGAACCTCAAAAAGCTATTACCCCAGGACAAGCAGCAGTTTTTTATATTGAAGATGAAATTATTGGTGGCGGATTGATCGATGGGATGCATACAAATGATTCATCAGAAGGTACAAATTTTATTGGAACCAAGAACTTACACACTTAAGTAAAGGAAACAACTATGGAAACGATTAATTTTATAAAGGAATCACTTGAAACTGCTCGAGCTACTACTCTTAATCTCGTTTCTGAACTAGAAGAAAATCATCTTTCATGGCAAGTAAATAATAATGCAAATTCCATTGGGTTTCTTCTGTTTCACACATTCAGAACGGAAGATTTTCGTTTTGCACAAATTGGAGAAGAACCTGAATTCTGGAAAATGGGTAACTGGGCAAGCAGATGGACACTTCCAGAACAAATAGAAAATGATAGGAATACTGGCTTTGGTTGGGGAGATTCTCAAATGAACAAATTTGTTTCTCCTCCCTTGGAAGATCTTCTCGGATATGGAGCTACTGTTCGTTTTAGAAGTTTTGAGGTATTAGATAGCCTGTCAAATGAAAAACTTGAAAACATTATCGAATCCGAAAATGCAACCATATCAGCATTAATATTTCGATTATTAGCGCACGAATCACAACATGCCGGACAAATAGATTACATTTTAGGTCTTATTGGAGAATAAAATCATTTATTCAAGTTCCAAGATAATTCCTACCACTTACAAAGAAGAACACTATCTTAAAAATGGATATCAAAACATAGCCGGAGTTGATGAAGTAGGAAGAGGTTGCATTGCAGGACCACTAGTAGCAGGAGCAGTTATAATGAACATAAATGCTCCTGAAGTCTGGTATTCAGAAGTTAGAGATAGTAAAAAAATTTCGATAAAAAAACGCGAACGTCTCGCAATTCTTATTAACCAAAAAGCTATTGCCACCGGCATAGGGTCTATTCCCCATCAAGATATCGATAGAATTGGCATCGTCGAATCAACTGCCCAAGCTATGAATTCCGCAGTTAATCAATTATGTAAAGTGGACTTTATACTTGTTGATGCATTACCAATAAAATTTGATAAACCGTCAGAATCTATTATTTATGGAGATTCCAAAATTTTCTCCATCGCTTGTGCTTCAATAATTGCAAAAGTATTTAGAGATGAACTCATGAATAAACTTGATGAATTATATCCAGGATACAATTTTAAACAAAATAAGGGATATCCAACCAAGAAACATTTAATTGCTTTACAAAATCTTGGGCCTTCACCTATTCACAGAAGATCATTCGGTCCTGTAAAAGAAATTTTGAATTAAATTCCTTACCATTGCCCATTTCTGCATGAATATATAATATTGTACTTAGCGTTCATAAGGAGACAGAAATGCCTGTTTACGAGTATAAGTGCAATGGTTGCGAAAAACCCGTGTCAATATATTTTAAAACCTTTTCATCAGCAGAAACTTCTGAACCTGTATGCCCTGAATGTAAAAGTACTGCATTAGAAAGAAAGATTTCAAGAGTATATTTTGGTGGTGTGGGAAGTTTTGCCAACACTTGGGGAACATCATCGGGAATGCCGGATCTAGCATCAATGGATCACATGAATGCTGATGATAGAAATGTACTGCAAGAATATGGCGCTAGAGTTAAAGAACAAATGATGACCGAAAGAGCTGGCTGGAGCGATATCGGAATGCCTCCAACACCTCCAACTTCTTCATCAGATTCAGATTAAACTGACGAATAGCACTAATTTTTCAAAGAAAGTATGATAAATTCAAAAAACTCTAAATGCATAACTGGATTATATGTAATAGTTGATCCATCTTTTAATAAACACAACGCAATTGAAGTTGCTAAAAAAGCTCTCCAAGGTGGAGCCAATGTTATTCAGTGGAGAGACAAAAAAAGACCAATCAAAGATCAATTAAATGAATGCAAATCTATAAAAAATATTTGTAGTGATTTCAACGCTATTTTTTTGATAAATGATTATCCTGAACTTGCAAAATTGTGTGAAGCTGATGGCGTTCATCTTGGACAAAAAGACATGTCAATACAAGAAGCAAGAAAAATACTTAATAGCAACCAACTAATTGGAACCTCTAATGCTACACTAAGTGAAGCTATAACATCAGTAAAAAATGGAGCGGATTATATTGCAGTGGGTGCCATTTTCCCAACAAATACAAAATCCGACACTCGTCCAGCTGGTCTGGAAACCCTCAAAGTGATAAGGACTAATGTAACTTTACCAATAGTTGCAATAAGTGGAATAAATAAATCTAATATTTCACAAGTCATTCAGTCAGGAGCTGATTCCATAGCTGTAATAAGTGCAGTGAACAATGCTAATGATCCAGAAAAAGCTTCAGATGAACTTAACAAATTGATCCAAACTGCAAAAGAGAAGTATCCTTATAACAGTGACCATAGCTAATTACATTTCTGGAGGCATAATTGGAAGATTCAAATAATGTCACAATGGAAAAATTAATTTCTTTATGCAAACGAAGAGGATTTGTTTTTCAGGGCAGCGAAATCTACGGAGGGTTAGCTAATTCATGGGATTATGGCCCCCTTGGAGTAGAAATGCGTAGAAATATCAGAAACGAGTGGTGGAATAATATTGTTCGTCAAAGAGACGATGTTGTTGGCTTAGAAGCTGCCATTATTATGAACCCTAAAGTTTGGGAGGCAAGTGGTCACCTTCAAGGTTTTACTGATCCACTCGTTGAATGCAAAAATTGCCAGGGAAGATTCAGAGAGGATCAGGTTGAATCTGAAAACTGCCCTGAATGTGATGGGGATCTTGGCCCGCCAAGACAATTCAATCTAATGTTAAAAACTTTCTTAGGCCCCTTGGAAGAAACTGCAAGTACTGTATACATGCGTCCGGAAACTGCTCAGGGAATGTTTGTTGACTTTCTTAATGTTCTCACATCATCAAGAAAAAAACTTCCGTTTGGAATTGCTCAAATCGGAAAATCATTCCGCAATGAAATTACTCCCCATAACTTTATTTTTCGAACAAGAGAATTCGAACAAATGGAAATGGAATATTTTGTACACCCTACCACAGACGAAAATTGGCACTCTTACTGGATTCAAGAACGATTCAAGTGGTACATCGATCACGGTATAAAGGAAAAAAATATCCGAATAAGACCTCATGAATCTGATGAGCTCTCACATTATTCAAAAGCTACATCAGATATTGAATACCTTTTTCCATGGGGTTGGGGTGAATTAGAAGGAATCGCGAATAGAACAAATTTTGATCTTCAGGCACATTCGGAAGCAAGTGGTCAAAAATTAGTTTACTTTGATGAAGAAACTAAATCTCATATAACTCCATATGTTATCGAACCAGCAGCAGGTGTTGATAGAATGATGTTAGCATTTATGTTAGACGCATACCGAGAAGAAACCATACAAAAGGATAACAAATCTGCAAAACAAGACGTACGTACGTATTTAAAATTTCATTCCTCAATAGCTCCTATTACAGTGGGAATATTACCTCTAAGTCGCAATGAAAAACTCATCCCACTTAGTCAAAAGATTTATAAAGATCTTCGTATAAACACTCATCTAAACATAAATTACGATGATGCCCAAAGCATAGGGAGACGATATAGGAGATTCGACGAGATAGGAACACCATATTGTGTAACAATTGATTTTGATTCATTAGATGATCAACAAGTGACTATAAGAGATAGAGATACTTTGTCGCAAAAAAGATTACCAATAATTGAACTTAGCCAATACCTTGAGGATAAAATGAAACCCAATGGAATTGCCTGATAACCATCAAGATGATATAGAAGAGCAACCAGAACCGGTTAATAAGAAACCAAACCTTATTCTCGTTTATATTTCATTGGGTATTGCCAGCATTGTATTTGGAGCTATTGTTGGACTTCAGCAGTGGGAACCAAATAACAACATTGAAAATAGTTCAAAAATTACTTCATTTACAACTAAATTAATTAATAGCTATGAAAACCAAAATTCATTAACTATCAACGATAAAACATCGAGCCCAATAATTATAAATTTTTGGGCTTCATGGTGTGGTCCATGTAGAGTCGAAATGAAACATATACAAAAAGTTTGGGAAAAATACGAAGGTGAAGTTCTAATTATTGGAATTGCTACCCAAGACACTCAATATGCTGTGGAAAATTTTGTTTCTGATATGAACGTAACATACCCTATTACAATAGACATTGATAGTTCTTTAGCTAGAGAATACAGAATTTCACGAATACCCACTACTATTTTTGTTGACAATAAAGGAAATATTCATAAGAAATCTATTGGTATAATCTCAGAAGAATTCATAGAAAATACTTTAATAGAAATGTTTGAATAATTTAAAATTAAATCATGCTTGATGCGAATGATATTTTTCTACTAATTATACGCTGGATTCACAACCTTGCTTCAGTAATTTGGGTAGGTGGAAGCTTATTTTACCTTTTAACACTTAACCCAATATCAAGAGCAACAGCCAATTTCCCAAAATTAGCTAGTTCCGAAATTGGAAGAGACTTTGGAAGTATTGTCACCGGATGCATAGCCTTACTAATACTTACTGGAACGATATTAACTTTTGAAAGAATCAGCTCTCCTACTATAACCAATACTTATATATTAATTTTAACCTTAAAAATAGTATTAGCCATCGTTATGTTCTGGTTAGCATTATCACTAAAGAAAAAAAGAAATAATCTGCCTCCCAATCCAAAATCAACGATTCTAAACAAATTTAGCTCTATACTTTCAGAAACCAGCATAATAGTAATACTTGGAATCATAATTTTTCTTATAGCAGATTTATTAAAAATAATCTTCGAAAAAAGTTTAATGTGAATGTTGATGTTTCAACTTATGGTATATTTAATTAAGGAGATCAGAAATGCAAAAGGACTTATTGGATATACTAGTATGTCCAATGTGTAAATCTGAGCTGCAACTTAGCTCAGAAGAAATAATCGATGAGGAAATAATTTCAGGATTACTTTCTTGTGATAAATGTCATGAAGAATATCCCATTACAGACGGAATCCCTAATTTACTACCTCCTGAATTGAGATGAACACTCAATTCAGATCCCTTTCCAAATTTGGACATCCTGCATACTTAAGATTACGTTCTTATAATCTGGAAATCTGGAAAAAAGAATATTTTGAGCAATTTCCTCCATTGGAGTAATGACAAACAATCGCTCAAACATTCTTGGATGCGGGATCGTAAGTTCAGGAGTATCAATAGAGATTTCATCATAAAGTAATATATCCACATCAATAAGCCTAGGAGCTAAGACTAGATAAGTTTCCCTACCCATCGCAGTTTCTATTTCTTTAATAGTATTCAAAACCTCAAAAGGTTCTAAATCAGTAACTGCTCTACATACAAGATTTAAAAAAAGTGGTTGATCAACTACTCCGACAGGAGAAGTCTCATAAATTGAAGATGATTCCTTGATTCTTATGTTACTTTCATTCAGCAATTTAACTGCTAGTCGAAGATTAGCTTCTCGAATTCCAAGATTTGAACCTAATGAAAGAAATAAATCTGCCATTGCAACTTACTCCTAATCAAACCATCCCCTAGTAATAGAATCACTCATCACAGAAACCTGCTTCATTTCATCCACATCATGAACTCTTACAATATCTATCCCACCAAATATAGCAAAAGCAACAGTTGCAGCGGATCCGTATATTCTATCTTTTGGATTAGATTTGTTCAGTATCTGTCCTATGGTTGATTTGCGAGATGTACCTATAAGCATTGGATAGTTTAATTGAGATTTAAAGAATTGAAGATTCCTAAGAATTTCAAGATTATGGGCAGGTAATTTTCCAAATCCAAATCCTGGATCAATAATAATATTAGACTCCTTGACGCCATATCCTATAGCAGTAGTGATTGAACTACTAAGATCGCTAATAATATCTTTGATAAGATCATTATACTCTGTACCTGTCTGGTTATGCATAATAACTAGTGGCACATTTTTGCCAGCTGAAATTTTTGCTAAATCTGGACTTCTCTTAAGACCCCAAACATCATTAATCATATTGGCCCCAGAATTTATAGCTTCTTCTGCAACAAGAGGTTTATAAGTATCTACACTTATTGGAATATTAGAAAATTTACGAATAGCATTAATTACAGGAATTATTCTATCCAATTCTTCCTCAACAGAAATTTCCTTAGCACCCTCACCATATATCAAACCTGGAGGGCGACTTGATTCACCACCAACATCAATTATATCCGCACCTACTTGCTCCATTGCAAGTGCTTGATTCACGCACGCATCAACATCAGCAACAAGACCATCACCAGAAAAGGAGTCAGGAGTTACATTAACAATACCCATAATATAGGTATGCTTTCCCCATCGAAATAGTTTTCCACCTACGGACGTCTCTAATGGATCAGAATTTACCATAACCAATTCTCAAAATTCAGAAATGAAATTTGATTCAGTTTTAATAAGCTTATAAGGTTTTTCAACAAACACTATGAATTTCTGTTGTTCATTACCTCAAGAAGTTCTTCGACTGCTTCAGAAGACTGTTTTAATGCTTTTTGTTCTTCTGAAGTCAATTTAATATCAATCACTTCTTCGATTCCTGATGCTCCTAGCTTAGCAGGAACACCGACACATAAATTATTTATTCCATACTCACCGTCGAGCAAAACACAAGCAGGAACAATTTGATGTTTGTCAAACAATACCGCTTCGACCATTTGAACAACAGCAGCTGAAGGAGCGTAAAAAGCACTTCCGGTTTTAAGGAGCGAAACTATTTCACCACCACCATCTCTTGTTCGCTGTACTATTTCATTCAACCTATCAGACGGAATTAAGTTGCTGACTGGAATACCACCAACGTTTGTTGACCCAACCAATGGGACCATAGTATCTCCATGTCCACCTAAAACATATGCATGGACATCTTCTACAGCAACATTTAATTCTTGTGCAAGAAATGTCCTAAATCGAGCAGTATCAAGCACACCAGCCATTCCAAACAATCTAGTTCTGGAAAAACCTGAAACTGAAAGTGCATGCTGAGTCATGGCATCTAATGGATTTGTTACAGTAATAATAACTCCATTAGGCGAGTATTTAATAACCTGTTCTGTAACTGATCCAACAATATCCATATTTGTAAACAACAAATCATCTCGACTCATACCAGGCTTCCTAGCGATACCTGATGTAATAACTACAACATCTGAATCTGCAGTTTCTTCATAAGTATTGGTACCTATAATTGAGGAATTAGAACCTATTACCGGTCCAGATTCAAGCATATCAAGTGCTTTTCCTTGAGGTAATCCTTCAACAATATCTACCAAAACTACATCGGCATATCCACCCTCAAAAACTCGCTGAGCAGCAGTAGCACCAACATTTCCCGCACCTACAACTGTAACTTTTTGACGCATAATTTAAATGCCCCCCGTATTTAATATATTTCTTATCATGGATCTACTTATTCTTCCTTAATGATTACTAGCATGTCTCCTTTAGAAACTTTGTCACCAGACTTAAAATTAATACTTTTCACTATACCTGAAACAGGACTAGTAAGAGCATTTTCCATTTTCATTGCTTCAAGCACTATTATTTCAGCACCTGCTTTCACAGAATCGCCCTCTTTGCAAATTTCTCTTATGATTATTCCTGGCATAGGTGCAACAAGAGCAATCTCGCCTTCAGCTAGCATTTCATTACCATTAAGACTATTTGATACATTTTGACTTAGAATTCTAGAAACAGATCTTGTCTTACTTCCTTGAGATCCTACAGGATCAACAGTTATTTGAAACTGTTTATTTCCAATAGTTATATTAAAATCTCTGGCTCGGGAAGAAAAATTCCCTGATTGGGCTTGAGGAAGCATAGACGAAGGAGGTTCAGGTAAAGGTTCTTCAGGCTTCTCCTGTAATCCATATTTAATTTTTAAAAATGTTTCTCCTGTAACAGGATAAAGTGCATATGTGAGCACATCACCTAAACCTTTAGTAAATTCAGATGAATCCTTTTTAGCTTTTTCGAGTTCTGGCTCCAATATGTCACCAGGACGAATAGTAATCGGATTCGTTCCTCTTTCATAACCATCAAGTGCTTTTTCTAAAACATCTTTATCAATCGGCTTAGGAGACATTCCATACAAACCAAAACAATAATCTTTAACTTGAGAAGTAATAGAATTCCATCTCCCAAACAAGACATTATTAACTGATTGAACCCCAACCATTTGACTCGTTGGAGTTACGAGAGGAGGATAGCCGAGTTCTTTTCGCGTTACTGGAAGTTCTTCTAATACCTCAGGTAATCTATCCAGTGCCTCAGCTTCACGTAATTGACTGGTCAAGTTACTTATCATTCCACCTGGAACTTGATGGCTTAAAACTTGCGTATCTATGACAGCCAATCGATCATTAGATAAAAACGGTCCTAGATAATCCTTTAATCCTTCAAAATAATCATTTAATGGAGTAATTTTTTCCAAATCAAAACCAGTATCTCGTTCAGTACCTTGTAAAGTTACAATTAGCGGTTCTATAGCTGGTTGAGAAGTTCTCAATGCTAAGGGCGATAAACATGTATCTACAATATCTAAGCCAGCTTCAATAGCTTTCAAAACTGTCATTGAAGCCATCCCACTTGTATAATGTGTATGTAACTGTAAAGGAACATTGACAGACTCTTTTAATGCTTTGATTAAGTTGTATGCGTCATAAGGAGACAAAAGGCCAGCCATATCCTTAATACAGATACTTGAAGCACCCATATCTTCGAAAATTTTTGCCTTGTTTACGTAATACTCTAGGGTATAGACATCTCCACCTAAACATCCTTCCTCTGTAACAGAATAACAAAGTGCTAGTTGAGCATGTTTATTAGCAGCTAAAACAGCATCGGTGGTTGTCTTTAAATTCCTTTCATCATTTAAAGCATCAAAGATTCGAAATATATCAACTCCCGAATCAGCTGAATGTTGAACAAAGGAAATACAGAGATCATCAGCATAATTTCGATAGCCCACAAGGTTTTGCCCCCTGAGTAGCATCTGTAAAGGGGTATCCGGCATTAATTTTTTTAAGGTTTTAATTCGTTCCCATGGATCTTCATGTAAAAACCTTGTTGCAACATCAAAGGTTGCTCCTCCCCATACTTCTAATGAGTGAAAACCAACAGCATTCATTTTTGAAGCGATTGGTTCCATATCGATAGTGCGCATTCTAGTTGCAGCTAAACTCTGATGAGCATCACGAAGAGTAGTATCAGTAATTTTTACTGGATTAGTAGAATCTATTTTCGTATTCACAAAAAAACTTCCTCAATCCCCTCATAACTAGCTTATACTTCGCCATAGACTGGCTCTTCTTATATTATTTTCTAACATAAAAGGCCGTTTCCATGAATTACGACCTTGTTTTTTATTCTTAATGATGAGTTCATATTCCATATATTTTGAAACACCAGCAACTAATGCCGCAATAATTTCATCATCAATTTGATTTAAATTCATTTGATATAAAATCCATAAAGATTAAAGAGGTATATTGCCATGCTTTTTAGGAGGTAGGGAATCTCGCTTATCCTTTAACATCTCTAATGACTGTGCTAACTTCAATCGAGTAGTTGCAGGATCAATTACATCATCTAGATATCCTCTTGCAGCTGAAACATATGGATTAGCCAATGTTTCAGAATATTCTTTCATAAGTCTAGCACGCTCTTCGTCAGGGTTATCAGCATTCTGAATTTGCTGTCGATAAATTATATTGACAGCTCCCTCTGGACCCATTACAGCTATCTCTCCTGAAGGCCAAGAGTAGTTGATATCTGTGCGAAGATGTTTACTACCCATAACAATATATGCACCGCCATACGCTTTCCTTGTTAACACAGTAATTTTAGGGACAGTAGCTTCTGAATAAGCATATATTATTTTTGCACCATGACGGATAATTCCCCCATACTCCTGTTGTGTTCCTGGCATATATCCAGGAGTATCAACAAATGTTATAACAGGAACATTAAAAGAATCACAAAGGCGAACAAAACGTGATGCTTTATTTGAGGCATCAATATCTAGAGCACCTGCCATATAGGCAGGTTGATTCGCTACTATTCCAACCGACTTACCACCAATTCTAGCAAATCCAACAATCATGTTAGGTGCAAAATGTTCATGAACTTCCAAAAAATCTCCACTATCAACAACACCAACTATTACATCTTTCATGTTATACGCTTGGTTTGCTGAATCAGGAACAACTGTTCGTAGAGACTCATTTACACTTGAAATATCATCATCATAATCAAAAACAGGAGGATCTTCTGAGTTATTAGAAGGAAGATAATCTAACAAACGTCTTACTTGAGACAAACACTCTTCATCATTGGGATACATGAAATGTGCTACACCACTTCGAGTATTGTGCACATCAGCACCACCAAGTTGTTCAGCAGTAACTTCTTCACCAGTTACTGATCGAATAACGTCTGGACCAGTAATAAACATCTGACCTGTTCCCTGAACCATAAATACAAAATCTGTTAAAGCGGGAGAATACGAAGCGCCTCCAGCGCAAGGACCCATAATTACTGATATTTGAGGAATTACTCCTGAAGAAAGAGAATTTCTTAGAAAAATATCCCCATAACCAGCTAGACTGAGAACACCCTCTTGAATTCGAGCTCCACCTGAATCTTGTATTCCTACAACTGGAGCGCCTACTTTCAAAGCAATATCCATGACTTTACAAATTTTTTCACCAACAACTTCGGAAAGAGTCCCTCCAATAACCGTAAAGTCCTGAGCATAAACAAAAACTTGTCTGCCATTAACCTGACCATACCCAGTCACAACTGAATCGCCCAGAGTGATCTGATCTCCAAGTCCGAAATCTGTTGCACGATGAGTTACAAAAGGATCAAGTTCTTCAAAAGTGCCTTCATCCATTAAAAGGTTAATTCTCTCTCGAGCAGTTAACTTGCCTCTTTCATGTTGAGAGGCAATTCGCTTTTCACCTCCACCCAGTCTACTTTGATCTCGCATCTCATCAAGTTTTTGAAGTTTAGCATTGTGATCAGTTGGCTCAACAACCATATCGATGGTCCTCCATAGGAAAATATTGAGTTATTTATACTGATGATAATGCTAGCATGAAGACATCATTGCTGCAAGGCTAACTTAAATATGTATTCGATACAAAAAGAAGAAAAAATAGACATCCAAAGATCTGAACCGTAAACTGTTTGTACTAATGATAAATACTATCTAATTATTTCTATAGGTGGTACATATGAAATCTAATATTGATACATTTTTAAACTACATTACTGTTGAAAAAGGTTTTTCAGGTAACACTTTGATGGCATACCGGAATGATCTTTACTCTTTGCTAGACCATATTCAACCATTTGCTTCTTCATGGGAACATGTCACAGAAAAAATACTTAATGAATTTGGTTCAAACCTCCAAGAAAGAGGCTATTCAGCAACCACTAGAGCTAGGAAGACTGCTGCAACCAAATCCTTTTTTGGGTTTTTGTTAAAAGAGGGAATTATTACTAGTAATCCTGCTTTGGAAATCTCTTCACCAAAGGTTGGAAGAACTCTTCCCAACGTATTAAGTCAAACAGAAATTGAACTTCTACTGAATATTGAAATAAATTCATCTCCCGAAAGCAAAAGAGATGCTGCAATGTTTGAACTTATTTATGCCACAGGCATGAGAGTCAGTGAAATGATTAACCTTAATGTTGGTGATGTGGATATAAACTCGGGAACTGTAAGATGTAAGGGGAAAGGAAATAAGGAACGAATAATTCCAATTCATTTAGATGCAATAGACAAAATACATGATTATATTTCTGATGGAATACCAAAACTAATCAAAACTGTAGATCCATTAAACCCTTTATTTCTTAACAAGAGAGGGGAGCGACTTACTCGACAAGGTTTTTGGTTACTCCTTAAAGCAGCTGCTGTAAAAGCTGGTATAGATAAGCCAATAACACCACATGTTCTTCGACATAGTTTTGCCACACATATGCTTCAAGGGGGTGCTTCGTTACGTCAAGTTCAGGAATTTCTGGGACATACAAGCATAACAAGCACTCAACTCTATACACATCTTAGCAATGAACAAGTAAAAAAAGAATATGAAAATGCTCATCCACGAGGACAATAATAATAATGCCTACCATCTAAAGATTGCTTTATGATAGACTAGTGTTCTAAAAAAGTGTTTTTGTTGGAGTTAATAAATTGCCAAAAAATAACAAGCGTCCTAGCTCAAAATCTACAAGTAGGAAAAATCGTACAGATTCTACAAAGCCTAAACCAAGGCAAAATCTTCAAGCGATGAAAAGTTCTTCTATGGATTCTAATGCAGATAACTCTTCAACAATAGAGAACGTATCACTTGAGCAAATATCTGATAGTTCTGAAAAGGTAGAACCAACACCCATCAAGCCATCTCCAGCCAGGCTAGCTGCAATTTCTATCAATGACGAATTCTTCAAAAAAGAAATCATACGAATAGGAATAATTGGAGGTTTTACTACCCTCATGTTAGCAATCGTTTCTTTTGCTATAAAATCTACCTAAATCAATCATTGAATAGATAAGAAGAATCATGATTCAATTGGATTCAAATTTCACAGAATTTATGCCAAAAATTCCAGAGAACCCTGGCGTCTACATGTTTCGTGATTCTCAAAAATCTATAATCTATGTAGGAAAAGCAGTAAATATTCGTAATCGAATTAGAAATTATTTCGGAATATGGGAAAATCTTCCAGTTAAAGTTCAGAATATTCGCATGCGAGCAACAGAAATTGAATTTATCCAAACTACCGCTGAAAATGAAGCACTGATATTAGAAAATACATTAATAAAACAACATAAACCCATGTTTAATGTACGCCTTCGAGATGACAAGACTTATCCATATATTAAAATAAAAACTGATGATGAATTTCCTCTTGTTCAATTTACAAGAAATGTAACAGATGATGGTTCATCTTATTTCGGTCCTTATGCCAATACTGGTGCACTAAGAAAAACACTTGACCTTCTAGATAAATTATTCCCATATCGTTCATGCACTAAACAAATTACAGGCAAAGACGCAAGGCCTTGTCTGGAATATCATATAAATCGATGTGCAGCTCCTTGCACAGGTTATATTAATAAGGATGAATACCATAACATTATTAATCATGTAAAAATGTTTCTTGAAGGGAACACAAAATCAATACTTAAAGAACTAAAAAAGGAAATGGGTATAGCTTCCAAAGATCTTGAATACGAAAAAGCAGGAAAGATTCGTGACCAAATCAATGCAATTCAGGAAACAACTGAAACTCAGCAGGTATCTTCGTCTACAAATATCGATGCCGACTTTATAGGGTTAGAATTTGATGAAAATAATGCATGGATTGAAATATTTTTAGTCCGATCAGGTAAATTAATCGGAAGAGAACACTTTGCACTTGATGGTACAAAATATGAAACCAAAAATTCAATACTTAGCGCATTTGTTAGTCAATACTATGAGAAGGGGATTAATACTCCTTCAACAATAATGCTTTCGCAACATATTGATGACGAAGAATTAATTACTCAATGGCTTTCCGAAAAATCAAATAAAAAGGTTTCTATAGTTGTACCAATAAAAGGTAAACATCGTCGTCTATTAGAAATGTCTCAAGAAAATGCCAAACTTGGGTTTCTAATGCACAATTCAAAAAAGAACCCTATCAAGAAAAATTCATCTTTCGAAGCCTTATCAGAAATTCAAGATGCTATTGGAATTGGGAAATATCTAAAAAGAATTGAATGTTACGATATATCAAATATCCAAGGTTCTGATCCCGTTGGAAGCATGGTGGTTTTTAAAGATGGGAAACCTTCAAAAAAAGATTATCGAAAATTTAGGATACGGTCATTTATTGGTATTAATGATTACGCAATGATGCAAGAAATGTTAACCCGACGTTTAAAAAAATTAAACAGCTCCCATAATCCCCCAGATTTAATAATCATTGACGGTGGAATGGGGCATCTTTCTTCAGTTGAGCAAGTATTTCTCGATTTAGAAATCTCAACACAAAATACCCCTCTAATTTCATTGGCGAAGGAAAATGAGGAAATTTTTACACTAAGTAGCCCTGATCCAATAATTCTTCCGAAAGAATCTCAAGGTCTTTACTTAATTCAACGAATTCGTGATGAAGCTCATAGGTTCGCAATAACCTTTCATCGGAATCTTCGGTCAAAAAGGCAAACAACTTCTATCTTAGATACAATTGTCGGGATTGGACCTGTAAAACGTGAAGCATTAAGAAAGCATTTTGGAAACATTTCATCAATGAAAAACGCATCAATAGAAGAGCTTACCGCAATCCAAGGAATTACACCTTTGATTGCACACAGCATAAGAAGTATAAATCAATCAGAATCTGAAACCGCCTCAACATGAAAGCCTAAACGATTCCGTACTTGCCACAAGAGCATTGATGCATCACCTCTTGGATGAGGTTGAAGTCCATTCTGAATCAAAATGTTTCGTAACTCGTCCAGAGATTTCAGAGTCAATGTACTACCATCTTCTATAGTAATAAGTGGAAATTGTGAATGAAACCAACGTCCTCGTTTAACCGGAGATGGTTTAGAAATCAGATTTAAATTGCTGCTATCAGTTTCAACAGGAGAATTAATCTCCGAAACCACCACTGATTCAGTTTTTGCCAGCAAAGTTTCTTCAGAATATTTTTTAGATGTTGAAATATTTGATTCTTGAACACTATCTGCAGTGAAATCAGAATTAAATTCTACTCCAAATTGTGCTTGTCTCATTCTTATGATTTGTGCCGCAATATTTAAATAATCAGGTGTCTCAGGAGCATCTAGTGAAACATCCCCAAAGGAAATTTGTATTCTATTTAAATTATTATTCATATGCTCACATTAACGTCACATATGTACAATGTCAAGGTGGATTACATAGGCAAGATAAGTGTCACAAAATATTATGTCACATTATTCATACGGTATTATTTAATTACTTCATTATCAACATCTTTAGGTTTCACACTCAATATTAAAGGAATAGCCATAGCCATCATAAAAATTCCTATTATATATGCTGGCCTATATGTTTCAAATACATCAAACATTAATCCTCCTACGACTGGGCCAAGCATTCCTCCAATAATTCCAAACGTGTGAAGTATCCCTGATATGGATGCAAATTTTCTTGTACCGAACAACGTGCTGACAAATGTTGCAATTAGTATTGTAGAACCTCCATGACACAATCCGTAGAGAATAGCAAATGGAATTGCTTGCCAGTAATTTTGAGCAAGGGAAAGTATAAGTATTCCACACGTACACAAAAAATATAGTAATGCTAAAACATTTTTAGGATGGTACTTATCGCCAATTATACTTAAGACAATTCGCATACATCCTGCAGCCATCATGACTACCGTGACCATTGAAGCCGCCTGAGTCCTAGGTATAGATAAGCTTTCCAAATACGGAACTAAGTTAACTGTGAGCGCCATGCTAGAACAAAAACTGAATGATGCTTGAGCAAGTCCTATTGTCCAAAACATTCTGCTCCGAATAGCATCGCGAACCCCGTAAGACTCTTCCGGATCATGATTTGGTGTGGGTTTTCTCGACTCGTTTCCTTGAGCATTATCAGCAACACTACTACTTTCTTCTGGAGCGTTACGAATAAATGATGCTAATGGAATACCTACAAACCATACCAGCAAACCACAAACTGTTGTTGTCCATCTCCAACCTGAACGTTCGACTAGTATGGCGATTACAGGTACTATAAGTGAACCAATTGCCCCTCCAGTCCACATTAAACTCATAGCTCTTACTCTATTAGTGGTAAACCATTTAACCACTGTTGCATTTAAGGGTTGAGCATACCCTACACTTGGACCTATTGAGAGGAATAAAAATGCAACGTAAAATTGCCATAGATTTTGTATTTGACCTAATAATAAAAATCCTAGTCCTAATATGAAAACACCACTAAAAACCATCTTTCTCGCACCAAATCTATCTACGAGAAACCCTACAACAGGTGAAAGAATTCCAGTTTCAAACTGACGTAAGGAAAATGCCAGAGCAGTCACAGCTGCACCCCAAATCATTTCATTACGTATCGGATTAAACAGTACTCCAAGACCCAGCACATATGTACCTGCCGTTATAATATGAATTCCCCAAGCAGCAGCTACAACAACCCAACCATAATAAATATTCTTTGGCATACTATTTATCTCCAAATTCAACGTAACTATGTATGATAACTAGTTATTAGACAATAGAATTTCCAATTTCATAAAAAAATTTGCTTTTCTTAGTGCAAATTACGACAATCCTACTAATAAACATAAGCTATTGAGCATGTATCAAGGAAAATCAGTGAACATAATTTACAAAATCTTTATAACTGTTCTTGTGAGTTCATTTCTTTCACTTATGATTGCATGTAGCGGAGGACCACAAGGTATAGAAGGCCCAGAAGGCCCGCAAGGCATTTCAGGCCCTCAGGGTGAACAAGGAATCCAAGGTCCGCCTCCATCTGAAGAACGTCTAAATGCATTAATCAATCAAGCTATCACTACCAGACTTTCTGAATTAAAAGGTGAACAAGGTGAACGAGGGCCTGAAGGATCAAGAGGAGCTAAAGGTATTCAGGGAGCAAAAGGAGAACGTGGTTCTGAAGGCGAACAAGGTGAACAGGGAATCCAAGGCGAACAAGGTGATATAGGGAAAAAAGGAGAAATAGGCAAATCTGCCATGACAGTTGCGGTAACAAAAAATCCTGACAGCACTGTCCACTTTCTTAACAATTCATGTTGTGCAGGAGTATATACCCCAAGATGGAAACGTTGGGAATCTTGGCAATCTATACAATCAGTTTCGATTACTACATCTGGTTCGGGGTGGGTCCAACTATTTGCCACAGGTGATCTAGAACAAACTACAACTGTAGAAACAGGTCTTGCAGAAGTAGCAATAGGTATTTCTAGTAATCCAAATGGTCCTCCTTCTAATGCATACACCTATTGGGGAGCACAAAGTAACTACAGTGTCATTGACAGTTACTCAATCCATGAAAGTTCATGTGTTAAAGAAGGTAAAACTCATACTTTCTGGTTGATAGGTGCAGGAGAGCAAATAATTGTAACAGCAGGCACATTAACGGCTTTGTACACTCCTGCAAAATGTAATTAATGGTTTGCTGGAATTCATTCAATTTAGATTAGGAGAAATTTTATGGCATTAGATCCACAGGCAAGGGAATATCTTGATCAGATGGCAACTATTACCGCAGTATCAGATTTGTCTACTCTGACTCCTGAAGAAGCACGTGAAAATTCCAGAGCAAGATTAAAAATTAGACCTCCTGGACCTAATGTGGGGAATGTAGAAGATAGAAATATTGAAGCAGATGATCAAATAATTCCCACAAGAATCTACACTCCCTCAGGAGAAGGTAAATTTCCTATACTTGTATGGTTCCATGGTGGAGGCTGGGTTGCGGGTGATCTTGATACCACAGATTCCACAGCTAGATACTTATGCAAACAAGCAAATTGCATAGTAGTTTCTGTTGACTATCAAAGACCCCCGGAAGAAAAATTCCCAAGAGCTGCAGAAGATTGTTACAGTGTAACAAAATGGCTTTCCCAAAATGCAGAAAATATCAATGGATTATCTAAAATGATAGCAATTGGTGGTGAGAGTGCCGGAGGAAACTTGGCAGCAGCAGTTTCTTTAATGTGTAGAGATAGAGGGGGGCCGGAAATTGTATTCCAACTTCTTGTTTATCCAGTAATAGATAGGAACTTTGAAACACCTTCATATATAAACTGTGCTGATGGTTTCGGACTCTCGCGTGTAATGATGCAATGGTATTGGAATCATTATCTGAGAAATGACACCGATGCTAATAATCCATATGCAGCACCAATTAAAGCAACAACATTAGAAAATTTACCTCCAGGACTAATCATAACTGCAGAATATGACCCTTTATGCGATGAAGGCGAAGAATATGCAAAAAAATTATCTGAAGCATCTGTTTCAGTTGAGTATACCTGTTATAAAGGAATGATACACGGTTTCTTTAGTAACGTTTCAATGATGGACCAAGCAGTTGTTGCAGTAGATGAAGCAAGTAATGCTTTAAAAAATGCTTTTAACTAACTATTGAATCAAAAAATATAGGAGGGAATTCTATGTCCTACGTTAACTACGAAAAGAACCAAAAAGATAATTATGCATTATTCACCTTAAATAGACCCAATAGATTAAATGCATTGGGAGCAGATTTATTAGAAGAACTTAACGACCACCTTCTTGATTTTAACAATGATCCAGAGATGCGAGTTGGTATTGTTACCGGAGCTGGAAGAGCATTCTCAGCTGGAGCAGATCTAAAGGAAAGTGCTGACAGAAACGCTAAAACATTAGAAATCGAAAATCAATATTCTTCAGGAAAAATAACATCTGAAGAACGATTGCGTCAGCTAGAGTCACTCGGAGTATCATCTAATTCCCGTTCTCGAAATATGTTCCCCTATTCTTCAAGCCCAAAACCATTCATTGCAGCAGTAAATGGCCTTGCAATAGGTGGAGGATGCGAGCAAGCTATGGATTGCGATATTCGAATTGCTTCTACAGAAGCCTATTTCGGTTTATTTGAGGTAAAACGAGGAATTCTTGCTGCTTATGGGATTCATCACGCAGGTCGCGTATTGCCCCCAGGTGAAGCTATGTACTTATTACTTTGTGGAGACAAACTTACTGCTGAAAGGGCTCATCAAGTTGGATTTGTCCAAGAGATAGTCCAACCAGATAAGTTATTAGAAAGATCTATAGAAGTTGCTAAGATGATTACGGAAAATGCACCCTTAGCAATCCAATCTACAAAAGCCATGACCCAATTCTGGAAAAATAATTCCATGGAAGAATCTAGAAGAATAGGTTCTTGGGTTTCGAAATTCAATTCATCATCTGAAGATTCCAAAGAAGGAGTTCGAGCATTTGTAGAAAAACGTGCGCCAGAATGGAAAGGAAGATAATATACCCGAGTCGTTAACTAGAACCATACAATCCATATATTTTTTGTGAATATCAATTGATATGATGCTTATAAGCTCTAATCGACTGTTAAATTTTAATAATTACTTTTCCAAGATTATTTCCACTTAAAACATCTATAAGCCCTTGTGGTGCATTTTCAAGACCATGAATAACATGTTCTTCATATTGAATTAATCCCTCTTTAATCCATTTAGCCATTCTTGTAATCCCCTCAGGATATCTAGAATTCCATTTGCTAACCACAAAACCCTCAATTCTAATATTCCTATATATCAATGTGCTAAGAAACCTAGGTGCTAATTCTGGTTCAGATAAGTTATATAGGGATATTTGGCCACAAACCGCTACTCTTCCTCCAACATTCAATTGAGAAATAACCATATCACTGATAATTCCTCCAACATTGTCAAAATACACATCTATCCCTTCAGGACATTCATCTCGTAGTGTTTTATCAACATCTTGAGTTTTATAGTTGATTACTGCATCAAAATTAAGAGTTTCAAGAAGATATGTTTTCTTCTGTAATGAACCAGATATTCCAACAACTTTACATCCCATAATTTTAGCAATCTGACCAACTAAAGAACCTACTGCTCCAGCTGCAGCACTCACAACAACAACATCTCCAGGTACAGGTAAACAAACTTCTAAAAAACCGAAATAAGCTGTCATTCCAGGCATTCCTAAAACTCCAAGTGAAGAGGGTATTGGGGCTAAATTTGGATCAATCTTGCGAATCCCTATACCATCACTTTTTGCAAATTTCTGCCATCCTAAACGACCTTCAACCATTTGACCTGATTTGAAATTAGGATTTCGTGAAACTAATACTTCACCCACTGCTCCACCAGGAATAACGCTTCCAATCTCCAAAACTGTACCTCTTAAAGGATTTTCAGCTAAAAGCCCACGTTGATAAGGATCGGCAGAAAGGTATTGAATTTTTATTAGAATTTCACCCTCTTCAATGTCATCCAAGTAATGATTAACAAGTTCAAAATCATCAACCGAAGGCATACCATTTGGTCTTTTTTTTAATAACACTCTTTGATTCATTTCACTCTGCATTTGCCTCTCCATTGAAATCTAGTTAAAGAATTGCATTCTTAAAAAGAAAAAGCATAATTATTAGGTATAACAATTGATACACTTAGTAAATACAATGTCTGCAATTATAGTAAACAATCTAACTAAATACTATGGGAACCTACTTGCATTAGATTCTCTTAATCTTTCTGTAAATGAAGGTCAAATATTTGCTTTTATTGGACCTAATGGAGCCGGAAAAACAACAACAATCCGTTTACTTTTAAATTTAATTAAACCAACTGAAGGAGAAATTCGCCTCCTAGGACTAAATTTCAAAACAAACGAAGTTTTAATAAAACAAAAAATAGGATTTCTTCCAGGAGAATTATCTCTTTATAACAATCTGAAAGGGAGTGAATTTCTTACATACTTTGAAAATCTTCGTAAGTATTCAGATAAAAAATACATAAGGAACCTTTCTGATCGTTTAGATATCGACCTATCAAGGAAAATTGGTGAGCTATCAAAAGGAAACAAGCAAAAAATAGGGATAATTCAATCTCTTATGCATAGACCAGAACTAATGATTTTAGACGAACCAACTAGTGGACTTGATCCATTAGTGCAGCAGGAATTTCATCAAATTCTCTTTGAAAATAAACAGGAGGGTAAAACTATATTCTTATCTTCACATGTACTTACCGAAGTCGAAAAAGTTGCTGATCGAGTAGGATTTATTCGAGACGGAAAACTTGTTATTGAAAATGATATGGAAAATCTGAAAGAGAGTTCTCAAAAGTATGTGGAAATTAAATTCTCAGAGCATATCGAACGAGATGAACTGATGAAAATTCCAAATATTACTGATGTCATAATAAATGACGAAACAATCCAATGCATTATAAAAGGACCTATTGACCCATTTATAAAAATAATAGCCCACTATGCAATTACTGATTTATCTATTAGAGATCAAGATTTAGAAGAAATTTTTATAGATTATTACTTAAACAACAAAGGTTCATCATGATGAAAAACATTTTTCTGAAAACTTTCCGTGACCAAAGAATATCCCTCTTCTGGTGGTCATTTGGAATGTTAATAACTGGACTTATATTAGCATTGTACTTCCCAAGTGTAGAGGAAACCGGGCAAGCTTTTGATGAAATGATTGCTAATTTACCTAAGGCATTAACGGCTTCTTTCGGTGCTGCAGGAATTACTTCACTGTCTACCTACGAAGGATTTTTGCAAATTGAATTTTTCGGCTTGTTTGGACCAGCTCTTGTCATTATTTTTGCAATACTTAGAGGAAATGATGTCGTATCAAATGAAGAGAAAAAAGGAACACTGGAATTACTTCTTTCTTTACCAATAGATAGAAGCAGCTTAATCATTCAGAAATTTTTATGTATCCTTTTAAGTCATGCTGTTTTTGGCTTAATACTATGGGGAACCATGGGAATTGGTGCTCAAATAATAGATATAAATATCAATACTCTATACCTTGCATATCAGTTATTTCATCTTATGTTACTTGGTTTGGTTTTCTCCACTGGAACAATAATGTTAAGCGTTACACCTTATAGAAAACTCTCGGGTGCAGGAATTGTTGGGGGATTGGCAGTAATCACTCATCTTGGTAATGCATTTCTAGGACTTTCAGAATCATTAGAATGGGGTAGGATGTTTTCACCATTTTACTATTATTCCAATTCAAATCCACTAATAAACGGATTTCATTTTATACATATTTCAACATTATTTATTATAACCTTGCTTTTCTTAACAGGTTCAATAATATTATTCAAAAAACTTGAAATACAATGAATTATCTAATTTAATGACTATTGAATTAAATATAAATTCACCCTACCCATTTTCACTGCAAAATACAGTGCTAAGTCATGGTTGGTTTCAACTTGAACCTTGGAAATGGGAATCAAATGAATTAGTTCTATGTCGTTCAGAAAAACTTCCGAATGATTCATTTGTTTTCATAGAAATTAAAGAAGGTTCGAAACAGAATTTAAACATAACCATCCATTATAAAAGTTCAGATCCGTCTTCATATAAACAAGATATTATTTCACGAATTACTCGCTGGTTATCCCTTGAATGGAACCCTACTAACGCTATCAATATTTCACAAAATATTGATAGCGTTATAGCTAATTATCTTATTCAAGGGGGTGGTAGATTCTTACGAGGAACCACATTGTACGAAGATTTTCTTAAGACAATGTGTACTGTTCATTGCTCCTGGAGCAGAACAAAACAAATGGTAAAATCACTATATCAAGAATTGGGAAATGGGAGTTCCCCTACCCCATCTCAAATAATTTCGGCAGGGGAAGATCACCTTTCAAAAAAACTAAAATTAGGCTTCAGATCAAAAGTAATAATTGAAGCTACATCAAAACTATTGGAAGAAAATATTATCAATATATATGGACAAGAAACTGAAGAAACAACTTATAAAAATTTATTATCCATTAAAGGAATTGGACCGTATACTGCTTCCCATGTTATGGTCCTACTTCATGATTTTAGTAGAATCCCTATAGATTCAGAAGTTTCTAATTATATGAAAACCAATTATAGTCTGGCTGTTGATCAAATAGCAGAATTTTTTAATCCATGGAAACAATACAAGTTCCTTGGATACAAAATAGGACGAATCCTTAACCAAATTTAAACTGAGGAGAATAATATGGGGAAACCAAATCTATTGAACGGTATCCGAGTTGTCGACTTTACACATATTGTAGCAGGTCCTCAATGCACAAGAATTCTCGGTGATTTAGGTGCTCAGGTTATTCGCGTTGAAAATGAACAAGGACTGGACTCTACCAGAACATCACCAATAAAAGTCGGAGGTGGAGATGGTATCAATAGAAGTGGCATGTTTGAATACTTTAATAGGAATAAACTTAGCATCACAATCAATGCCCGTCTCCCATTAGGTCTTGAGCTTATAAAACGTCTTATAAGTGTGTCTGATGTAGTTATTGAGAACTTTAGCTCTAGAGTTTTAGAAAACTGGGGTTTATCGTATGAAGAAATGTGCAAAGTGAAACCCGACATAATCTATACTTCAATCACTGGTTTTGGACATAATGGACGTGACAGAGAATATAGCACTTGGGGTCCTACTGCACAGGCACTTTCAGGATTAACAATGATGTCTGGGCTTCCAGGGGAACGACCTGCTGGATGGGGATATAGTTTTCTTGATCATACAGCCGGGTATAATGCTGCCATAGCGATACTTATGGCTCTTCACTACAAAAACAAAACAGGAAAAGGCCAGTGGTTAGACCTAAGTCAAATAGAAACTGGAATGGTTCTCACTGGACCTTCTGTATTAGATTACACTGTTAACGGTCGCCCATATCGTCGTGAAGGAAGTCCCCCAGGAAACAGATCTCGGAATCCCCGAGTTGCACCTCATAATACATATAAATGCATAGGCGATGATCGATGGTGCGTAATTTCCATATTTCATGAAGCCGAATGGGAAAATTTTTGCAATACAATCAACCGTAAAGATTTACTTAATAATCCAAAATTCATAACAAACTCTGAAAGAATACTGAATGAAGATGATTTGGATTCAGAAATACAATCCTGGACACTTACTAAGAGTCCAGAAGAAGTTATGACACTGCTTCAAAACGCTGGAGTTCCAGCAGGAATAGTTCAAAATAATGAAGATAAATTCGAAAAGGATCCCCAACTTCAAGCACGAGAGTTTTTCCCTGAGGTTCTTCATCGTGACGCCGGAGAAAAATTTCCTACTGATGGTTTTCCTGTCAAATTCTCTCATACTGAAGCAAATATTCGTGCAGGGTCCCCTCCACTTGGGGCAGATACTGAATTTGTATTAAAAGAATTACTTGAAATGGAAGATGAAGAGATTGCTACTCTATATGAAGAAGCTGCGATACTTTAGGAGAAATTTATGATTACCAAAGACCAAGCACTTGAGGATGTTTTAATACTTGACTTAACAGATGAAAAAGGAATGTATGCAGGTAAATTATTAGCCGATATGGGTGCAAGAGTTATTCTTGTTGAAAATCCTGAACAGGGACATGCTGCTCGTGGTATTGGGCCATATTATAATGATGTTCCAGATATTAATGGAAGTTTGCTTTTTTGGTACCATTCGACCAATAAGGAAAGTTGTACTATTGATATCTCCAAACCAGAAGGGCAACAATTACTGAAAGCTCTTGTTAAAAGGGCCGACATCTTACTTGAATCATTTCAGCCTGGATATATGGAATCATTGGGTCTAGGGTATAAAAATCTAGCAAAGATAAATGATAAGCTAATTATGACATCTATAACTGGCTTTGGCCAATATGGTCCATATAGTAATTATCTGAGTTCCAATCTCGTTTCCATGGCCATGGGTGGAATAATGGCAAGTTGTGGCTATGATGACATTCCTGATTCTCCCCCAATACATTGTGAAGGTTGGCAAGGATATGCAACAGGATGTAATTATGCTGCAATTGGAACACTAGCTGCACTCTATTACAGAGACATAACTGGGCAAGGTCAATGGGTAGATGCTTCAATCCACGAAGCCCTTTCATGCACTACTGAAGCAGCTATGCCAAATTGGTTTTATACTAAACAGACTCCTAAACGACAAACCGGACGACACCATGGTATTCAACCAACCCCATCAACCCAATATGTTTCACTAGATGGAAAATTAATCAACGGATTCGATATACCACCAAGAACAATGGAACGATGGAATGCTCTTTTATCTTGGATGAAAGAAACCAACATGGAAGGTGACCTCGAAAATGATTCCTATAGAGAATTAATTCGTAATAGAGTAAGGACTGGGCCTCAAGTATTAGAAATTGTATCTCAAATTACTAAATTTATTGCTAGTTTACCTGCTGAGGAAATATATCATGGGGCCCAAAAAATACGATTAGCGTGGGCAATTATTAGATCACCGGAGGAAAACTTGAATGATCCTCATTTCACAGAAGATCGTAATTTTTTTGTTGATATTTATCACCCAAATATTGGAAAGTCATTTCTATATCCAGGGGCTCCATACTCGTTCACTGAAACCCCATGGAATATTCGGCACTGTGCACCAGAACTTGGAGAAAATACCAATAGCGTTCTAATAGAGGACCTTGGACTTTATGAAGAAAAAGTTAATAATTTAAGAGAAAGCGGAATTGTTTAATTGGCAGCAAGTAAACAATAATAAAAACTATTTTCCTCTAGGCAATAAATCAGCAGGCCATCGACCAGCAATAAGAATGTCCGATAAACCAAAAGCATCTGCTTCAAGCTCAGTACCGATAAGATTCTCTAAGTCCATATCTCTAGGTAATTCAGCCATGACACGTAAAGCGGAAACTCGATATAAGAATTGCTCAGCATATCGATAAGGAACAAGACCGCCCTGAACCCATTGTTTCCATTTCTGCCAGTTAGAAATCCCTTCCCAAGGTTTGATTTCAAGAGCAGTGTCTAATCCAGCAAATTGAGGATCAGTAGAGGAAGATTCATTATCATATAAATCAGAAAATAAACATATCAATTGAGGCTTCATATCAGGAAATAAAGAATGTAGATGCAAGATCCAGTGTAATTGACTTCTACGAATCTTAGGTTCAAATCCTAAAAACTGACCAATATATTCAAGCTGGTTATAAAAAATTTGTTGATTTATCAGCCAACTAACACTAATGGGTAGTCGGGAACTATCGATTTCATCAACCAAAGAAGCAAAATGACGGACCCATCGTACAACAGTTCGCATGGAAGGGGTGTTTTCAGGGAACTCAACCTCAAGTAGCTTATGAATAACTGAAGCATTACCACCTTGTTCAGTTAATTCTTGAATGCGATCTTGAACAATTTGTAGCATATGAGGCCCTCTGCCCACTTATGTCCTCCTGTTCAAAAAAAACCTCTATTTGACATTTAAAGCTTCTATTTATCATATATTATATCTACCATTCTGGCTAATACATCAATGATTTCCACTTTGATTATTATGCACTTCTCAACAATTTACGTTTTCCATCATCTTAATCGGGATTCGTAGATGTGTGGATATGGAATTTTTAATAACCCCTACTAGTAAACTTCCAATCTATTGAATTGTGACGTCTCAAGTAATTTTTAAATTTAGAATCCTTTTCATTGATTAGACTTTTTATCATCATTGAAATATTTCACTTGCGTATTCGATTCCATAAGAATAAACTAGCATCTAATCGGATATGATGTAGCTAATATATAGCTAAGGTGAGGAGGTAAATAATGCCTGTACCATATATTGAACGTACAACAGCAAGATTTTCTGCACAAGGCTTTCCCCCATATAAATGGTCTCAAAATGATGACGTTCCATTAACTAAAATGACAAAACCCCTCAAGGATGCAAATATTGCCGTAGTTAGCTCATCCGGTGTGTATTTGCCTGACCAAGAAGCATTTAACCCTGTTCGTGACGACATGACTTTTAGAGAGATACCTTTAAATATAGCTCAAAAAGACGTTTTAATTAGCCATAACAACTACGATCACACCGATGCTGAGAAAGATGTTAACTGCGTTATACCTGTTAATGCTCTGAAACAACTTCAACAAGATGGTGAAATTGGTTCTGTCAATGAACCTATAATGACATTCATGGGTAGAGTAATGGCAAGAACCGCTTTTATAAAAGAAATGGCTCCGTGGCTTCACAAAAAATTTGTTGACGAAAAGGTTGATGCAGTTCTACTGATACCCGTCTGACCAGTATGTCATCAGTCCGTTGGACTGTTAGCAAGATTCTTCGAAGAACTAGGAATACCTACTACTGGTATAACCAATGCTATGGATATTACTCAATCAGTAAATATGCCTCGTTCGGTATTTGTAAATTATCCTTTGGGACATCCTTCTGGAAAACCGTTTGATTTACCGGATCAACTGAGTATTGTAAAAAGTGCTTTAAACCTTCTTGAGACAGCAACAGTTGGTGGCGAAATAGTCACTCTACCGAACTCATACGAAGATATTGCACCTGGCTGGGAAGATAAGGCTTACCAATAATTTCTAACAATAGTTAGAAATACATAGGAAGGGTACTTGATAATTAATATTTTCCTCCTTCTTCTATCATATTTGCTTGGGTCTATTCCATTCGCTTACTTGATAGTACGAATGCAAGGTGGAAATATATTCGCCGTAGGAACAAAAAATCCTGGTGCATCTAATACTTTCAGGGAAATAGGAAAAATTTATGGGGCTGCAGTGTTCTTACTAGACGCTGTTAAGGTAGTAGCTTCAATACTAATTGCCCAATCTTTCAATGATTCTCAATGGTTTTTAGTATTTTGCGGCCTTTCATGTATGCTTGGTCATTGGTACCCGATATTCCTCAAGTTTCGAGGAGGAATGGGGCTAGCTTGTGCGATTGGAATCGCGATAGCACTCATGCCAATACAAGCGGTAATATCCTCTATCCCAACTCTTATCGTTCTCTGGTTGATCCGAAGTGTAGGACATGCTGTAGCTGTAGGTTTTTCCGTATTTTTTTCAATTTGTTTATACCTTGAATATGATTGGATGTATACATTAGCCATCACACTTATTCCTATCCTTGCACTCGTTCGTGAACGTATCCTTCCTTCAGTTAGATAGAAAACTGAAAATTTATTTTAAAAGACAGTTTAATCATTACCAATTATCTTGCTAGTATTAGTTTGATTATGTAAGGTAAGCTAATTAAATTAGGGAGATTCAGATGGATGCAAATCGTAATCCTGATTCATTTCTTGGACCATACAGAGTTCTTGATCTAACTGATGAAAAAGGGCTTATAGGCGGAAAATTGATGGGTGATCTTGGTGCAGACATTATCAAAGTCGAATCACCTGGTGGAGATGTGGCAAGAAACATTGGACCTTTCTATCATGACGACCCTCATCCCGAAAAGAGCCTTTACTGGATGGCCTTTAATTTAAATAAACGTGGGGTTACTCTAGACCTTGAAACATCAGATGGAAAAGATCTTTTTCTAAAACTTGTGAAAACTTCAGATTTTGTAATCGAATCATTTAATCCAGGCTACATGGAATCAATAGGACTAAGCTACGAAGTTCTTAGTTCAGTAAATCCACGAATTATCGTTGCATCAATTACTCCTTTTGGACAAACTGGCCCATACAAAGATTTCAAAACATCCGACCTTATCAACATGGCAATGGGAGGTTATTCATTTACTACTGGCGATCCTGATCGTCCACCAGTAAGAATAAGCTTTCCGATAAGTTTCTCCCATGCTGGAGCCGAAGCAGCAGCAGCATCTGTAATGGCGCATTACCATAGAGAGCTTACCGGAGAAGGCCAACATATTGATATTTCCATTCAAGAATGTATTGTCTGGACATTAATGAATACCACAACAACTTGGGATCTTAATCAGAGAAACGTAAGTCGTGCTGGTTCTATTAATATTCATCCGGTAACTGGTTTGGAAATCAAAACTGTTTGGGAATGTAAGGATGGAGAAGTTACATTTACAATTGCTGGTGGTGCTCTGGGTGGATCCACAAATGCAATTACAAGATGGATGGGTGAGGAAAAACAGGCTAGTGAATGGCTTTTAGGGATAGACTGGCCCTCATTGGACATCCTTGCGATAGATGAAGAAACCTATATTAAAGCATCAAAAGAAATTGGAGATTTCATTCTCTCCAAAACTGCAAATGAACTTTATGCTAAAGCTGTAAGTGACAGGATCATTCTCGCACCTGTATCTACTGCTGAATTAATTCTCTCAAGCCCTCAACTTCAAGATCGTGAAGGTTTCATAGAGATTGCTCACTCTGAATTAGGCGGCACTCTTACATATCCTAATGCTTTCGCTAAAATGTCAGCCTGGAATCCTCGTATTTCAAGGAGAGCCCCACTAATAGGTGAACACAACAATGAGATATACATTGATGAACTTGGGCTAAGCCAAAAAGACTTAATCGCCTTACGTCAAAGTGGATCTATTTAAATATTAGCGTCGACCCATTCCACCTGATCCACCCGAATTCCCCATGTCTTGCTGTGGTGGTGGTTCAGGTCTCTGTTCAGG
>CEUS01086965.1_pt1 | contig 29674 bp, 25 predicted proteins | sample 427031 | NCBI WGS metagenome assembly CEUS01 (sample SAMEA2622837, study PRJEB7988) | marine metagenome | biome: marine biome (ENVO:00000447); feature: marine epipelagic mixed layer (ENVO:xxxxxxxxx); material: "saline water (ENVO:00002010), including plankton (ENVO:xxxxxxxx)" | depth 140 m | reverse complement strand
CTTCTACCAAAGCCTGATTTAACAACTTCATCAATATCTTCTGGACTTGCGATTCCTTTCTCAACTAAAGAAATTGCTTCTCTTAATAATGCAAACTGTAACCTATTTCCGATAAATCCTACCGATTCTTTATTTAAAACCACGGACTTTTTATGTATTTTACTCAAAAACTCTTTAGTTACTTCTATACTAAAATTTGAAGTGTTTGGCCCTGGTACAACCTCTACAAGAGGTATTAGATAAGGTGGATTCCACCAATTTGCAACTATCAATTGATCTGGCTTAGTCATCAAAAAATCAAACTGACTTGGCATAAAAGATGAGGTGTTGCTAGCTAGTATTGTATGATCAGAAACTATTGAAGATATTACGCTTAAAAGTCCACGTTTAAGTTCTAGATCTTCATACACAGCTTCAATCACATAATCTACATCAGAAAAAATATTAATATCTGTTCCAGTAGATATCTGATTTAAAATTTGATCTTCGTTTAAGTCAAGTGCTTCATTCATATTATTTAGTAATTCAATTGTACTTTTAATATTTTGTATAGCTGCTTGTAGATTAGTATCTGATGTATCTACAAGTTTTACAGGATATCCAGAAATTGCACATTGTAAAGCAATACCATGCCCCATTAATCCTGCTCCAACAATACCCACTTTTTTAATAAATTCAATATTCATATTGATACGTATCTCTTAAAACTTACTATAATAAAAACTTCCTCACACTATAACATGTAAAGAAAAATAATATTAACTAGTAGAAACTCTTATGTCGTTTGGCCACCAGTTCCATCTTCCAAGCAACTTAATTATTGCTGGAACTATTAATGTTCTTGTAATGAAAGTATCCATCAAAACACCTACAGCAACAGCAATCCCAAGTTGCATTAAATCAAGTAGTGGGAGTGAAATTAATGCAGAAAATGTTCCAGCAAGTATTAACCCTGCAGATGTAATTACACCTCCAGTATTTGAAAGAGCTTTTTCAACAGCATCGTCTAAGTTAGATTTCTTCGCTTCTTCTCTAACCCGCGACATAAGATAAATATTATAATCAACACCCAATGCATTAAGGAATACAAATAGAAAGAATGGTAACGATGGAGTAATTACTTCATGATTAAACCCAAATTTAAAGATTAACATAGACAAACCAAGAGTAGAGAAATATGTGAACGCTATGGTTGCAACCAAATAAATAGGTGCAACCAATGATTTGAGCAATAACATTAAGACAATAAATATTGCTAAAAGAATAAGCGGTAAAACTAAATTTGTATCTCTGTCCCCAACTAACCGTGTATCATACTGTTCAGAAGTCTCTCCACCAATTAATATTTGACCTTCTCCTAATCGAAATTCTGATTCAAGCCTATCAGCTAATGTCCTTAATTCAGGTATAGAATCCATAGCTTCAGATCCATACGGATTATCTTTTAAAATCAACTCTACTAAAGCAATTTCTTCATCTATAGAAACATACCTCTTATATCGACTCAAGAAATCAAGTCCATACCCTGGATCACTTTTCTCAATTTTGCTTAATGTCTCTTCTACCTGTTTTTTATCTATAGGAGACATCATACCGTATGGTCTACTAGGACTAATTACTCCACTGACAGCTTCATGTTCATAAAATCTTAATGAAATCCTATCAACAATATCCAAAGACTGCCTCACTTTTTTACCATTACCCAAAGAAACATAAACTTGAGTAGGTGAAATTTGACCTGGAGAAAATCCTGATCTAAGCATTTCAAAGCTTTGAACAGATTCAGTATTTCTAGGTAAACTGTCAAGGGAATCGAAAGATCTCTCTAAAGTAAAAATACCCGTAATGAAAGAACCTAACACCACTACACAAACTATTAATGTACCAATAGGTTTATTCATTACAAATTTGCCTATCTTAGAATAGATTCCTCCACTACTATTTGTCATTGGTTGATTTACTGAAAACTTCGGACGAAATGGCCAAAAAGAAAATCTACCAAAAATTGTCAACACTGCAGGAACTAAAGTAAGTGCAGCAACAGTCATGACCAAGACACCTAAACCAATTACCGGGCCTAGTGTCTGGTATGATCGTAAAGCTGACAATAATAACAAACCAGTAGCAATAATTATAGTTCCACCAGCGCATGCTACAGCTATACCAATACCATCCATAGTACGTTTCATAGCCTCATGTACATCATCTACTTGTCTTAATTCTTCTCGAAATCTTGAGGAAACAAATAAACAATAATCAGTCCCTGAACCAAAAAGAACAACTGTCATAATACCTGTAGCCTGTCCATTAACTCTAAGGAAATCTGAAAAAGATGAAATGTTAGCTAGTAAACCTTGTGAAACTTGTAAAACTAAACCTACAACTATTAGAGGAGTCAATGCTACAACTGGAGCACGATAAATAGCTGATAATAAAACCAAAACTAAAACTGCAGTAACTATTAATAATAACCCATCAATATTTTCAAAAACCTTAATTAAGTCCTGTAGTAATCCACCTGGCCCTCCAACTTTAATTTGTAAACTTTCTGTCTCAATTTGCCTAACTTGATCTCGTATATCTTTAACTGAATCCTTAAACAAATCGCTCGTAGGAGAACCACTAAAATTAACTAAAACGGTCATAGTTGTATTATCGGGTGAAATTAGCTCTTGCCTGGCTTCAGGAATTTTACTGATTGAAAGGACCGAAATGATATTTTTTGAAATTTCACTATTCGATAACCAATGATAAAAATTAGTCTCAGTTACATAATCATCATCAGATAATCCATCTTCATTTCTAAACACAACTATTACAGGAATCCCTTGTGATGCAAACCGGCCAGCAGATAACTCATATGCTTTCGTAGATTCTGCTTCATCTGGCAAAAAATCCGCCATATTTGCAGACGTATCTAGAGAAGGACTTAATCCAATAATTACTCCTGCTAAAACCAACCATATTGCTAATGTAATCCACTTACCTGATCTTGTAATACATAAATCAGTTAATTTACTAATCACTTTTTTACCTTCAAATTTATATTTTTCTATAATAAATTGATTTCATGAAGAAATTATTAAGCTTTTCATAATATATATTTCAACTAATTAAATCAATCAACTCTGTTAAGTTAGAAATTGTATTATCACCATTTATGCCCCCAATTCCTACAAATTTTACACCTGCAGATTTTGCTGCTTCCTGGTCATAAACTGAATCCCCCACATACAAAATTTCACTATCTTTCACTTTAAGGTATTCAAATGCCTTAAAAATCATCTCAGGATCAGGTTTTGCATTAACCACATCATCTCCACCTATAAGTTTATCTGGCTTAAGATTAGCAATATTTAAAATGTCTAATGCTAAATCATGTGATGTGTTAGTAACAATAACAGTGAATAATCCAATATCTTTCAATTTTTGAAAAACATTCACCGCATCAGGAGCAACTTTAAGATGTTTGATGTTCGAAATAAAATGATTTTCATAAAAATCATCTACTGATTTTACAGTCTGGTTTGGAAAAAACTTTCGTACATCCTCCTCAGTAGATTCTCCATAAGATGCCCTGAAATCTTTTTCTTTAATGGACTCATTACCAAAAAAACTAGCTGCTTGATTAACTGTAGCAAACCAAGCATCAAAGCTATGCACTAAAACTCCGTCCAAATCAAATAATATTGCTTTAATCAAAATTCATCAAGAAAATCAGACTAGTACTCAATTTTTAAACAAAAATTCTTAATTCAGAATACTAAATCGGTATTACCAACTTGCTTTTCTAATCCCAGGCAAAAGCCCCTTATGCGCCATCTCTCTCAATGTAATCCTAGACAATCCAAAAAAACCATAATAGCCTCGAGATCTTCCAGTAATTGCATCTCTATTACGAACACGATTAGGGTGAGAATTTAACGGTAATTTAGCTAATTCCTGCCTGATCTGCATCGACTCTAATACTGATAAGCCAGGTTTTTTAGCTTGAAGTTGCAATTCTCTACGTTTCTCCGCATACTTCAACACTAGACGCTTACGCCTTTCATTCTTTTCTACAGTTGATTTCTTCGCCAAATAAATAACTCCAACTTATTTTAAAAAAAAGAAATAGAACCACTTAAGTATACATTGTCATATTAATAATGTGAATAGATAGATAACCAAAAGTCTAGAAAATTAAACACATATAATCAATACAGTATCAGAAATAACTCGATCAAATAAATTAATATATCAACCAATTAGCTCAATTAATTTTGAAGCTCTATATTGAAAAATCTGTAACAATTGTGGTTCAACAAAAACTGGATTTAATAAAAATCCACATAACAAACTATAGTGAACTTTATCTATAGCCAAACATCCTTTTTCATTTTCTATAAAAATGTGTTCATGGTGCCACTTTCTATATGGACCAATTAACTGCTTATCAATAAAACGATATGGTGGGTCCCAAGTTGTGATTTTGGTACGCCAAAATATAGGTATACCCTTTAAAGACAATCTGTAATCAATTAATGCCCCTTGATAAAGAACTGGTGGTAATTCACTTACAATACGAAATTTTAAAAATTTTGGTGTAAGTAAATTTAAATTATTTGCATCACTAAAAAAACTGAAAAGTTCTCTAGGTTTTACAGAAAGTTGAACACTACAATCAATTATGCCACCTGAAATCTTTAAATCAAACATTCCGTCTCATCCAGCAATCAGGTCATTTAAAGCATCCCTAAAATCAGGGTATTTGAAGACAAATTCTTCATTCATTAATCTTTGCGGAATTACACGTTTGCTCCCAATCATCTCTAAAGCAAGTTCACCCAGAATCATTCTCAAAAAAAATTTAGGCACTCGATTTAAAACAGGGCGATTCAATACTTTTGCCAAATGATAAGCAAATTCACTTTGTCGAATTGAATCAGGAGCAGACACATTCAAAGTACCAGTGATTTCATTTTCAATAACAAATTTAACTACAGAAACAAAATCATCTATGTGTATCCATGGCCACCATTGATTTCCATCACCGAATTTAGTAGCCAAACCGAATTTCCATAAAGGTACTAATCTTTTTAGTGCTCCGCCTGTATTACTTAATACAATGCCCGTTCTTAGCTGGACAGAAGGAACACCTAAAGCCATAGATCTATTTGACTCCTCTTCCCATTCTTTACATATCACTGCTAAAAAATCTTTTCCTGTTGAAGAATTTTCAGTTAATACTTCATCTCCCCTATCTCCATAATATCCAACAGCACTTGCAGAAATTAACTTCTTAGGTTTTTGATTAGTATGACTAAAACAATCTACTAAGATTCTAGTACCTAAAATCCTAGAATCTTTTATTAAAGATCTCTTTTTTTTATTCCACCATCCAACAATATTTTCTCCTGCTAGATGTATTATCACATCACTATTAACAACTACTTCAGCAGGACAAATATTCTTCAATGGGTCCCAATGGTACAATAAAACAGTAGAAGACAATACTTTCGATGCCTTATTAATATTCCTTGATAAAACACTAATAGTATGTCCTTCAGAAAGAAATTGATTAACTAAATGCTTTCCAATTAAACCAGACCCGCCTGTAATTAATATTTTCATTTAAAATTTTCTTTCTTCTCATAAACTTTTAAATTATTGATTTACTTTGTCCTCCATCAACAACTATAGAAGCTCCTGTAATCATCCCAGCTCTTTCAGAAGATAAGAATGCAACTAAATCTGCTACAGGACCTGGCCAACCAAATTTACCCATCGGTAAATTAGCATCAATAAAAGTTTTCACAACATCAGGTGAATTTTCTTGTTGAAATCGTTCCCAACTACCACCAGGATGAGCAATAGATCCTGGTGCAATAGAATTAATCAAAACCCCAGATTTTGCAAGAGAAATTGCAGCAGTTTTTGTAATAGCAATTAACGCAGCTTTAGCAGAAACATAACCAAGAAACCCGCCTGACTCACGGCCCCAAATAGATGCAATATTTACTATACGCCCCCATTGATTATTCTTCATGGCTGGAATGCTACTTTTCATAAGTTGATATGCTCCAAACACATTAAGTTGAAAAGTTGATTTTAAATCTTCTAGAGATGTATCTTCAATATCACCACGTACTAATGATCCACCAACATTATTAACCAAAATATCGATATTACCAAGTCGTTGTACCACTTCATCGAACAAATTATCAACCTCAGCAATAGACATAATGTCTGCTTTTATAGTAACTACTCGTACATTAAGTGATTTTAATTCCTTCTCTATATTCAAAAACCCTGATGTGTCTCGGGCACATATAGCTACATCAACTCCTTCACGAGCTAAAGATAACGCACTCTCTCTGCCCAATCCTCTTGTCCCACCCGTCACTAATGCAATTTTCCCCTTTATCCCTAAATCCATGTTTACCTCACTATCGAATCTATTTACTCACTACATAAAACCAAAATTTATGAAATTAAGTATAATACTTAAATCAAAATAAGACATATCATGATTTTTAATTATACAATTTTATTAACATATTGCCTTTTCGCTTATTTAGTTTGTTGTTTTCAAACAGGGGATTTTATATCCAACTTACGAGGGATTCAAATCCGCTCTATTGGTACCGGTAATCCAGGAGCTGCAAATGTTTATCGTAAAATTGGTCCCAAATATGGAATATTAGTATTTTTATTAGATTGCCTAAAAGGCATTATTGTAACTTTTCCTATACATTTTCTACCTACTTTTGATTTACTTCTCTTAGCAATCATGCTCGGTGCATTATGTGGGCATTATTTCCCTATACCATTTCATAAAATAGGAGGTACAGGAATGGGACTTGGTATTGGATTAGTTTTTGGAATATTTCCTCTTGCAGCTTTTCTTTCTTCTTTCCCTGCATTCATTACTCTTTTATTATTGAAAAAGCCATCCATTGCAGGAACAATTGGTGTAATCAGTTGCTTGATTATTATATGGTTTTACTTCTATAACTTAATGAGTATTATTGCAATCATGATTTGTTGGATATGTATTGGCATCAAAGCATGGATACAATACAAGGGTGATGTTTTCTAAATATCACAATATCTATCAATAAAATATTAAGAATTGTATAATTTACTTTTCAGTTAAAAATGACTATGAGGAATCAACAAAATCAATGAATAAAGCTTTAGATGGATTTGCACATACAGTCCTAGGGCCAATATCTCCAGAAAACATCGGTATGGCTTCTACTCATGAACATATATTGATTGATTTTTTATGCATGTTTCAGGAACCTCAAGAACTAAGTCAACGTAATTTAGCTTTTCAGAAAATAACAATTCAAAATTTGAATTGGGTTCGATATAATATGTGGAATAATCATGACAATCTTCAACTAACAGAAGAAGATACTGCAATTGAAGAAATCAACCTTTTCAAGAAAGCTGGCGGCAGTACAATGGTTGATGCAACCACTATAGGCATTAATAGGAATCCTGAAGCACTAGTACGTATTTCAGCTGCTACTGGAATCAATATTATTATGGGAGCTGGATATTATGTAGATTCAGTACATCCACCTGAAGTAGAAACAAAAACTGTATCTGAACTTACAATTCAGATAACTAATGAGATTCTAGAAGGAGTTTCTCCAATGAAAATAAAAGCAGGCATTATTGGAGAAATAGGATGTTCATGGCCTCTAACTAAAAATGAACGAAAAATTTTACAAGCAAGTGCTCAAGCCCAAAATAAAACTGGTGCTCCAATTCTAATTCACCCTGGTAGAAATGAAAAAGCACCGTTAGAAATACTTAACATTCTGGAAAACGAAGGTGCTTCTCCTGACCAAATTATAATGAGTCATATGGATAGAACCTTTGAAAAAATTGAATCAGTTTTACAATTTGCACAAAAAGGATCATATTTAGAATATGATCTATTTGGATGGGAGACATCATACTATCCACTATCCCCTACATATATTCCTACAGATGCAAAACGTCTCGAATTTATGAAAGAACTAATTGATAATGGATTTTCTGAAAAGCTTGTAATAGGTCAAGATATATTCAGTAAGCACCGCTTAACTAAATATGGTGGCCAGGGGTATAGTCATATTATAAAAAATATAATACCTAGAATGAAAGATGAAGGATTCACTGATAAAACCATACAATTAATTTTCATAGATAATCCTAAACGCATACTTACCTTTTCTCCTATTTAATTTTCCATTTTAGCTATCTATTATAATAATGTTATTATCGATAAAACATCGAACTGATCGGGGATTATTATGAAAATTGCAATTGGTGCAGATCATGCAGGACTAGAACTAAAAAATAAGATTGTCTCAAATTTAGAAGAAACCAACTATCAAATTATTGATGTTGGCGCACATGACTTTGACCCAAATGATGATTATCCTGACTTCAGTCAACGTGTTGCTGAATTAATATCTAATAAAACAGTTGACCGAGGAATAATGATTTGTGGCAGTGGAGTTGGTGCAACCATAGCCTCTAATAAGGTCCCAAGAGTACGTGCAAGTGTATGTCATGATTTATATTCTGCAAGTCAAGGTGTTGAGCATGATGATATGAATCTAATTTGTATAGGTGCTCGAATAGTTTCTCCTAGTGAAGCTACTAAATTAATTAAGGCTTTTCTTTCAGCTGTATTTACACAGGAAGAACGTCATTTAAGAAGATTGACTAAACTCAACAAAATAGAAAATAAATACACTAAATAAAAAATCTTTAGAATTAATGACTGTATTCAGCACCTATAAGACAAGCTACAGGGAAACTTGATTTTTCAGCATCTATAAACGCATTTGAAATCAATTTACAATCTATGTCTTCTTCAATCAAATAAGATTTAATACCCCAAGCATTAAGAATTGGCAAAGTGAATTTTGCAGCAGAATCAGTTATTTTGGAATCACGATACCATCCTCTATATCCAACAAAAATAACAAGTGGAAATTGTATATCGATTGTCATACCTCTAATGGAATCCCCTGATTCAAATAACCCTGTATTTTGAATCATCACTACTGGTCTTTTGCCACCTGCCCAAAGTCCAGCAGCTATTGGCATTGTTTCACCTTCTCTACTCACAGAAACTATTTCTATACTACTATCCTGAGTTAATTGATCATACATAAAATTAGTTTCACTATCAGGCAACCAAACTACATGAGTTACATTATTCAAATGCAACTGTTCTACCACTTTTTTTGCACTGAGAACTAAATCCATATATTTAACCTCACAAACCTAAAAGGATTACACAATTATGTATAAATTGAATTCAATGTTATAGTTTTACCATACAAATACTAACATATATTAAAAAGCAAAATGAGAGTACTATAAATACTATGCAATCCTCCCCCAACATACTTTTTTTGTTTACTGATCAACAACGTGCAGATACTTTATCTTGTTATGGTAATACAGAAATAAACACACCTAACTTAGATCAATTAGCAAATTCAAGTTTTGTTTTTGAAAATGCATATGTATCACAACCCCTATGTACACCAGCAAGATCAACAATTTTATCAGGCACTTATCCACATACTAACGGATGCACAACTAATAACATACCTCTAAATACATCAATACCTACAATTGCAGAGATAGTTAATGCAAACTACCGTCGCGGATATTTTGGAAAGTGGAATCTCGGAGATGAGGTGATACCACAACATGGGTTTACCCATAGAATTAGCATAGACGATGGTTATAGAGCTTTTTATTCAGATAAAAAATATCTGGGACAAATTAGTGACCATACAAAATTTCTTAAAAATCTTGGATATCCTCCAAATGAAGAAAGATTGGGAGCCGAAGTATACAGTCGTCAAATGTCATCTAACTTACCCGTAGAACACACCAAGGCATCTTTTATGGCTAAAGAAATAAATAAATTTCTTGATAACAACAAACAAAATCCATTTATACTCTATGCTGGATTTTTTGAACCTCATCCTCCCTATAGTGGCCCACTAAATAAAAAATACAATACTGCGAATTTAAGCACTCCACCTCATTTTTTAAAAAAACCTGATTCAAATGCATCTTATGTTAATCAAATAACAGCAGAATATTATAGTTCTCTAGAAGAATACGATGGGTCACCAATTTCAACAACAAAAGATTGGAAACAATTAAGAGCTAATTATTATGGGAATGTATCTTTAATTGACCAAGCAATCGGAAATATTCTTGATCATCTAAAAAAAATAGGAATAGCAGATAATACTATTATTGTATATACAAGTGAACATGGCGAACATTTAGGAGACCACTCTACTCTAGAAAAAGGATTATTATACGAAGAATCTGTCAAAGTACCACTTATAATTCATGTCCCCTGGTTAGAAAATCAACCTTCTACTATCAAAGGCTATGTGAGTCACATAGACATTGTACCAACTTTATTAGATCTAATTGGAACATCTCCATTACCATCTAACTTACAAGGGAAAAGTTTAGTTAATCAACTCACTGGTAATACAACGTTAGAAAACAATTATGTTTTTATTGAAAACGATAACTCTATCCAATGGAAAATCCCATTCTTTAATGAATTTGCACAACAAAAATTTCTTTCAGGAGAAATGAGCAATCTTTCAAAACCACAACTTGAAAAAATGAAAAGTTTGCCTTGGAGAAGTATTATCTCTCCTGAAGGATTAAAACTTAATCTCCATGCAATAGATCAATGTGAACTCTACGATTTGAAAAATGACCCATTTGAACAAAAAAACTTGTATAACCATCCCAATTACCAAAAAACCATTGAAATACTAGCAACAAAGATATATCACTGGCAAATTGAAACAAAAGATGACTCCGAAGTCATCTCAAAAACTTTATTAACTAAAATCTCTCCCAAATAATCCATATATATGAATTATTTATTTAGGAGATTCATATACTAAATCAGCACGACTTTTAATAATATCCGGTGCTTTACGACTACTAAGAAAATGCACATAGGTTTTTGTAGCATCCTTAACATAGTAGGAAAAATCTTCATCTGGTCGTTCAATAAATGATAGATAAATCGATTTACTATCAGACCCTTGTTTTGTATTTACCCGTAAGGTTATATCAGGATCATTCCAATCAAGTGAACCTACAATTTTTTTATCCCAAAATTCAGGATAATCACTTGTAATTAAAGTTGTCAAAGACTCGAGTAAATAATACATGACATCCTGTTTTGCTTCAGATTGTTGCCCTTGATAGTCTATATACCAACGAGCATCTATTTTCTTAACTAAAAACTCTTGACCATAAAAATTATAAACAAGGGTCTCAACATCAGCAGGTTGTATTTTTGCTATATAAGGATCTGGCCAACGAGTTGGATCCGCTGCAAATAAACTTGGATATGGACAAAAGATTCCATAAACAGATACTTCATTAGCTTTTCTCAAATAACATCTCAGTACATATTGAGACCATGGCATTCTTGCAACTTCGTCCTCTTCAATTGGAGCATATTCTTTGTCTCCAATCAAAAAAGTTTCAATCAATTCATCCTTATAATAAAATTCAACATTGGTAGTATTCCTTGGGTCAACTCCCATGTATTGATGATTTTCAGGGTTATTAGAAACTAATTCAGCTCTGTTAATCTCAGAAACTGTATTCCACAAAGCATTCATATATTCATCTAAAACAGGATAGGATCCAACATACCATCGATTATCATCAGCATTTAAATAAACCGTTGCTTGATCTTCCCTGTCAGATAAAATAATTTTATCTACTGAATTACTATTTAAATTTGCTGAATTTAATATTATTTCAGCAGACTGGTTAAGATTCAAGAAAATTTTTCCTAATAAACCAACTATCGCAACAATCACAAGTACTATTAATACTATTCTTACTTGATTATTCCTCACGACTATACTCCTTCATCATCAATTTTCGTCGAATAAAGAACCGTATAAGTCCAATAACAGCAATCAAGAAAGGAATGAATATAATATTCCCATATTGAACAAAATTACGATGTAATACTGTATCAAATACAAGTGGTCGGAGAACCAACCCTTTGGTTCTTATAGCAGCTAAGGCATCCTCTTGAGAAAGCCAATTTATCCAATTATTTGCTAAAGTAATATGCTTTGGATATGCCTGTACCATTGGTTCGGTAATCCAATCTGAATCAGCAACCACAATCAAGCGAAATGGTTTTATCGTATAACTAGGATCTTCTCTACAATTTGGCTTAAACGGAGGACATCTTGTTCCGGTGACAGCATAGGCTAGTGTTTTTGTATTTAAATCATTGGAAAGTGCCATTTCAGGAACTTCAGAATTAACCGATACATCATCATACATCGTATCTATCCCTGCAGAATCAGATGTAACTAAAAGTGGAACAACACTTTGTATTTCAACAGTATCCCCCATCGGAGGTATCTTTTGCAAAACACCTGCATGTGGAATTACTGCATATATTAGTCCTCCTGAAACAGCAGATTCAACTGTAGAAGTCCTAATCCAATATGGATAAGGTAAGGTTACAGTACCATAAGAAGCATTAATATCAACTGTCTCATTTTCTTTTGTATCGAAAACTACTCCATCATCAATTTTTAACCCATACTGTTTTAACCATTCATTCAATCCATAACGATTGGAAGAACCTTCAAAAGCCGAAGGGTCAACTAATACACTGTCTGTTAGAATAAATGCTTTTCCACCATTTGCTAAATATTCATCAATATTATCAATTAGAACCGACTCCATCCATTCAGTTGCACCAGGAACAATCAAAACATCAGTACCTGTATCCAAAAATCCTTGTGAGAATTCAAATTCTACAACTTTATAATGTCTCTCAAGCTCATTACGTAATGACTGCAACATCGCATCTCTACGTTTTTCTCCATTACCAAATAACATTGTAATTGCCTGAGGTTCCTTTTGAGCCATTCGATATAGAGCACTCATTAATTGATTTTCTAGTCCTTCTAATGATTCAACAAAAGGTATTGCCTCAAGCTTATTGGAATAAGTCATACTTATACCGAGGTAACCTTCTTTAATTTCTAAACCACCTTGTGTTTCAACATTAAACTGAACAGGATACACACGATTAACTGCAGCTTCAATTACATCGTCCTCAGCGAAACCAGGTGATCGCTTCAATACACGTATTTTGCCATTAGATTTCGCAGCAACGGCAGCTAAAAAATTCTCCACTTCACGAGTTCTTAGCGCTACTTGTACAGGAGGATCATTCGATGTAAATAACTTTATAGTAACTATGTCATCAATTTCAGAAATAAATTTTTCTGAAGCTTTACTTAAGGTGTAGATTCTATCGTCAGTAATATCAAATTTTAGGAGTAATAAACCGCCAAACCAACCAATTAATAAACTAATTACCAATATCCCCAAAACACCTAATTGTAAATTTAAAAACCCTTGCGAATTTTTGCTGACAGTTTTTGCACGTAACCACAAAAATGCAGCAGAAATAAAAGTAACAGTAATTGCAATGAAATATATTATATCTGCGATTGTGATGACACCTTTTGATAAACTAGCAAAATGAGTGAGAGGACTTAAATCCTGAACAAGTACACCCAACCAAGAAGGCAATGTTAGAGTAATTAAAGGCATACCTGCTAACATTAATAATAAAGTTATTGATAAACCGATCATAAAAGCTACAATTTGATTCCTAGTAACGCTTGAACTAAATAAACCAATAGAAACAAATAAAGCTGTTAATAATACTATCCCCAAATATTGACTGATCGAAGCTCCAATATCTAAACTACCTGCAGTCTGTAAGGATATTGGAATAAACATAGTACAAATAATTCCAATTAACACAAATGTCAGTCCAGCAAGGAACTTACCTATTAAAAGATACCAAGCAGGAATAGGCTGCGTTAAAATTATTTCAAGAGTACCATCACGTTGTTCCTCAGATAATAGTCTCATTGTAGATGCTGAAACAAAAACAATAAGAATCCATGGTAAAGTAGAAAACAAAGCTACTAAAGAAGCTTCAGATGTAGTCAATGCCGTTCTAAAAAATAAAAAGGCATTTAAAGAAACAAAAATAATTAAAAGTATATAACCTGTTGGCTGATCAAGGTAACTTTTTAACTCTTTTTTTAACAGTGAAACAATTGTAATCATACGATTATTGCTCCAATTCTGTCTCTGAAGATGTCAAACCTTGGAAGATACTCTGTAAACTAGGTTTTACTTCATGCAGTTCCCATAAAGTCCAATCTAGTCTCTTAGCTAATCGAAAAACTTCTGCTCTGCAATCTTCTTTACGTTTCATAGTTACAGTAAATCTTTTACGATTATTCTTTGTTCCATCATTACGAACGGATTTAACTCCTTTAATTTTCTTTAAAGAATCCTCAACAGATTGCCCTTCAAGTTCTACATATACCATACGAGAATTACTAGAATCAGATTGAATGTCATCAACTGTACCTTGAGCTACAATACGGCCCTTACTTATGATCAGTACCCTATCACAAGTTTCCTCTACTTCTTGTAAAACATGTGTACTCAAAAGCACTGTTCTTTCCTGACCAATTCGCCTAATTAATTCTCTAATTGGAACTCTTTGATTAGGATCTAACCCTTCAGTAGGCTCGTCCATTATTAATATTTGTGGACGATGTAAGATTGCCTGAGCTAAACCAACTCTTTGCTTAAAGCCCTTAGAACATTGACCTAAAGGCCTATAAAAAACTTCTCCAATTCCAACTAAATCAACGGCTTCATCAATAGCATCTTTACGTAAATCATCTTTTAACTGCCTTAAATCTGCAACAAAATTCAAATATTCTGTAACTAACATATCTGCATAAATAGGATTATTTTCAGGTAAATACCCTATCATCTTTCGTGTATTAATATCATCTTGTTGATTATCAATACCATGAATCAATATATTTCCTTTATCGGGAGTGTAAAAACAAGTTAACATTCTCATTGTAGTGGTTTTTCCAGAACCATTTGGCCCCAAAAACCCTACTACTTCACCTTTTTTTATATCAAAAGACACATTATTGACTGCAACATTGTTACCAAATCTTTTAGTAATACCTTGTACGTGAATAGCAGTATTTTCCAACTAATCTAATCTCACTTTTTTTTCTTTAATATCTAAATGTATATTAAAACAAAAATAGGTTATAAAAAAATATAATAACCCACGAATATTAGTCTATTAAGCGTATTTTAGCTTGTCAACTAGAATACATACATCACTATTATGATTATTATTTAATTTGATCAGCAAACTACTACAATTCCTAATCAAATCTACACAAAAACGATTAATGATTTCTTAAAGCATTCAAGATAGATTTAGAGTCCATTGGTAAATTAGTCAATCTCTTTCCAACAGCTTTTTTAATCCCATTAGCAATTGCTGCCATTGGAGGGACTATACTTGCCTCTCCAACACCACGAACTCCAAACAAATGGCCAGGATTAGGTACTTCAATTATCTCTGTATCTATCATGGGCAAATCTAAACTAATTGGCATTCTATAATCTAATAAAGTATTATTCTTCATAATTCCTTCATTATCCATATGATAATACTCATTTAATGCCCATCCAATTCCTTGCACAGAACCACCTTGCATCTGACCTTCAACATAACTAGGATGAATAGCCTTACCTGCATCTTGAAACGATGTGAAACGAAGGATCGACACTTTCCCAGTATCAGGATCAATTTCTACATCGACCAAACTTGCTGCAAAAGAACCTCCAGGCACTGAAGGATTTAAATTGGCACTTCCTACCACAGGTCCTCCTAAACTATTTAACTTCTCAGCTAGTTCAGAGAAAGAAATTTTGTCATTTGATCCAATCAAATGAATCCACCCTTTTTCATAGCTAACTTTATCTAACGTTGTTTCCCACATTACAGAAGCACGTTCCAACATTTGTTTTTTAACATCATTAGCCGCCTCAATTGCAGCTATACCGGTTTTATATGTAACTCCACTTCCTCCAGTATTAGAAGTATATCCAACTCCATCAGTGTCAGCTATACGAGGCTTAACTGATTCAATTGGAATACTTAAAATTTCGGCAAATTGCTGAGATACACTTGTACGGGTACCTCCAATATCAACCGAGCCTTCAATTAAACTAACTGTCCCATCAGGTAATACATTTGCCACAACTGATGCTGGACCTCCTCCATTAGTCCAAAAACCAAAAGCCATTCCACGTCCAGAATTTTTAGTATTAAGGACAGATTTATAGTGAGGATGAGATTTTACAGCTTCCATCGTCTCAAATGCGCCTATTTTAGGATTAACTAAACCCGTAGATCTTCTACTACCTTCCTTAGCTACATTTTTTATCCTAAAATCTAAGGGTTCCATTCCAATTAATTCAGATAACTCATCTATAACCGATTCGACTGCAAATGTAACTACAGGAGATCCTGGAGCTCGATATGCCGAACTTGGAGGTTTATTAACTAAAGTCTCATATCCTTCAACAGATACATTGGGTATATCATATGGAACAAAAATACAATTAGCAGCACCACCTACAGAAGCACCAAAATAAGCTCCACTTTCAAGAATAAAAAATGCCTGAGCAAATGTAATTTGACCATCAGCTTTTGCTCCCATTTTAATTTTTGTAAATGATCCAGGTGCAGGTCCCGTCGCTTCAAAAACTTCAGATCTAGTCATACTCATCTTAACAGGCATTCCACTTTTTTTAGCTAATAACGCTGCTATTACTTCTAAATAGACTTTAAGCTTACCTCCAAATCCACCTCCTATTTCAAGAGGGATTACTGTAATTTTCGATTCAGGAATTCCTAAAGCCTTAGCTAATTGATCACGTATACCAAAATGACCTTGGCTACTACACCAAACCTTCAAATTACCATCAGCAGACCATTCAGCCGTACCATTTTGTGGTTCTATATAACCTTGATGAACGGTCTCAGTCATAAAATCTTTTTCTATAATATAATCAGATTCAGAAATTCCTTGTTGTAAATCACCTAATTCATTATAAATATCTCCTCCCACATTGGCCCAGTCCTCTATTGTCTCTGGTGAAATACTTTTATCAATAATATTTCTTTCTAACTCAATTTCAGTTAACTTAGTCGCATTATTTCTAATTGCTGCTTCTATACTAGTTACAGAATTTAACACTTCATATTCAACCTTAATCAAATTCAACAATTCTTCAGCTTTATGTTGGTTTCTCGCAGCTACTGCCGCAATAGGATGTCCCTTATACATTACTTTATCAATTGCTAAAATATTGTGAATTAAGTGGACATTATCAAATTCGGTAAACTTTGAAAAAGACTGCCTTGCCTCAGGTTTTTGATTCTTTTCTATGACTGATTCTTTGAATCTTTGAACAATAGGTATATCATCAGATGTGACAATTGCAATACAATCAGGATGATTTTTCAAAGCAGAAAAATCAATATTTTTTATTCGAGCATGAGCATAAGGGCTTCGGAGTACTTTGGCATAAAGCATATCTGGTAAATTTAGATCAGCACCATAAACCGCTCGTCCTGTAACTTTTTCAACTCCATCATGCCTTACAGGACGTTTCCCAATTGTTGAAAAACTACTATTACTCGCCATCTTTCCCTCTATTTCTATAAAAAATAAACATAATATTTACGATAATAAGATCGCCTCGATTAAAATAAAAACTACTACAGGTACTATTAATATCCATACTACAATACGAGGATTCATCAAGTTTTTAGTAAATCCTTAATACAAAATAAAATATATGACCTTCATATAAATATATTAAATTGTAAAATGAATAGTCAATGAAATTTAAGAAGAATCTCGTTGGATTTCTAACTGATGAATCATTTCTTCTACCTTAGAAAGGTCTTTGTATTCTTCATTCACTAAATGATTTGATCTTTTTAAATACAAATTAGCTAATTCATTTGCCTCAAGGTCTGACGACTTAATTACATCAATTAATCTTTCAATATTATGAACTTCGGGTAAATGATTAGCTAAAGAAATGATATCATCTTCTGTTTCTTTAATTAGCGAAATATCATCGATATCTAAAGCAAACTTAAGTTTAACAACCAAATTAGTTAATTCTTTTATTTTGTCAGATTCATTAAGTAAACCATATAGTACTCCCTGCATATCTTCAGATGCTTCTAGATCAACAGAAGTCGTATTTTCACTCTTGTTATTTTCAATTGATTGAGAATAAAATTCTGCATATTTTTGAACTGATTCATTTACAATAGACATTGCACGAGACGGATCTTTAATATCTAAAATACCACCATAAATTAAATCATCATTTCTTGTCTTAGCAAGCATCTCAACATAACTATATCCATCTACCAATTCGGGAACAGGAGGAAAAGCAAAAGCAGAAAAATCTTTATTGCCTATATCATCTACTTGATTCATCAAAAATGGTGGTACATATTTACTTACTTCAAAACTAATGGGTAAAATTACAATATAAGTACATAAAATCTGTTCATCTGGATTTTTAAAATACAATAAACAATGCCCCAAAGGCGTTTTACTATTTCCTAAATCAAAACTTAATTCCATTTTTTAAATTAACCCTAAAGTACAAAATATAAATTCCAAACCAGATTAATAGAGTATACTTGACTATTACTAATATATGAAAGCTTAAATTAATAATTAAACTGATATAATTCTATATATTACAATCTTTATTATTAAAAAATCTAACTCCTGAAAATGCTATCTATTCTTACTCAACTCTATAACTTGATTATTCGTCCTATCCTTTTTTCTTTACCTCCAGAAACTGCTCAAAAAATTGGTACTTTCCCATTACGTTTTAAAATTCCCGTAAAAAAAATCTTCGCACCTATCAACAACAATATACTACTTACAACAGAATACTGTGGTATAAAAATAAACAATCCTGTAGGCACTGCAGCGGGATTAGATAAAGACTGTATGTTCATTCCAGGAATTTTATCCCTGGGATTTGGATACTTAACTGTTGGAACCATCACGGCCTCTCCTCTTAAAGGTAATTCTGCTCCTCGTATAATGCGTGATACTCAACAAAAAGCAATTGTTAATGCTCTTGGATTTCCGAACAATGGAGTTGAAGCAGCAATTAAAAAACTAGATTCTATACAACAAAAACTTAATAAAGATAATATACAAACTCCCATAATTGCAAGTATCTCCGGAATAAATATAGACGATATAGTTTATTGTCATAAAAAAATCGAACCCCTTGTTAATGGTATCGAAATTAATATAAGTTCTCCTAATACTGAGGGTTTAAAGATTTTTCATGAAAAATCTACATTGTCTAAACTTTTAACAAGAATAAATGATATGCGTACTAAACCATTAGTTATAAAAATGCCTCACCTAATAGATTCAACTAAAAACAATACATTGAAAATTCCTGAGCTATTAGAAATGGTATCTATAATTACAGAAAACAACATTGATGGAATAACTATAGCTAACTCAATGCCTATTATAGATAGTCGCTTATCAACAGGAAATGGAGGTATGAGTGGAAAACCTCTATTTAATAATATGATCAAAATAATTCAAGAAATAGATAAGGAATTTAAAGGGAAAATAAAAATCCATGCATGCGGTGGCATTTTTTCAGGAGAAGATGCATGGTCTGCTATTGAAGCAGGTGCTGAAACAATTCAAATATATAGTTCATTTATTTATCGTGGACCAACTATAGCGTCACTCATAAACTCAGAATTATTAAAACTCAAAAAAAATTCTAGTTAACGCTTACACCTACTTCTGTAGCAAGACTTTTCAAATCTTCCCATTCAGCAGAAGACAATGGGATCCCACTCTTTTCTCTATCTAATCTAATCTTTCTTTCAATGTCTCCTGGAGTGTAAACTTGATCAAATTCTTTAGCTGGTTTAACTTTGTTAACTCTATTTTGCATTTCTTTTCCACGTTCTAGAAAATCTGACATAGCAGAAAAACAGTCTGCTTTCATAACTACAAAAGATATTCCCTGATAACCACTATAAAGTCCTCCTTTATTACCTTCAGCGTAAGAATCTGAACCAGCAAATATTCTTCCTAAATATTCAATCGCTAACATAATTCCAAATCCTTTATGTTGACCAAATGGTAAATGTGCACCACCATTAATAAAATCATTCGGGTCTATAGTAGGATTACCGTCTGCATCTACTATTGCACCACTAGCTACTTGCTTACCTTGTAAAGCAGCTAACTTTACTTTAGATCCAGATAAAGTTGTCGTAGCAAAATCAACTACTATTGGAGTATTATCACCTACTGGAATACCAATAGCTAAAGGATTTGTATGAAGTATTTTTTCTGCTCCTCCATAAGGAACAGTACTCTGTTGTTTCTCAGAATAACCACCTGCAAAAACAAAAGATATCATTCCCTCTCTAGCTGCCATTTCAACATATTCTCCTAATCGACCAATATGTCCAGTTTGTACAATTGCAGCAACAGCAATATTTTGATCTCGTGCTTTTTTGATTGCTAAATCCATAGCAAGCTTAGCTGAAACAAACCCAAACCCCCAATTCCCAGAAATTAAAGATGAGGTAGGTGTATCTAAAAGTATCTCCGGCTTAGCATTCGGAATTATTTCGCCGTCCCTGATTTCTTCCACATACATTCTCATATGCCAAATTCCATGCGTATCAATCCCTACCAAATTTGATAATACTAATGCCTCTGCAACACGGTGGGCATTATCAAAATTAGAACCAACTTTCATTAAAATTTGTTCAACTAAATTTTTTAATAATTCAGGATCTTTTCTAATCATCTTTTTTACCTCATAAATTGGATACATTCTAAATTAATATGATATATTATGGCATTAAATGGACAAAAATAATATAAATCCAATACTATTACTACCTGAAGAAGTATCCTCAAAAATTGCTGCTGGTGAAGTGATCGAACGACCATCTTCAATAGTTAAAGAACTATTAGAAAATTCTATTGATGCAAGTTCAACTTCTATCTCACTCGAAATTATAGCTGGAGGAATCACATCGATTTATATTAACGACAATGGAAATGGTATACCTAAAGACCAAATAAGTTTAGCTTTCCAAAGATTTGCTACCAGTAAAGTTCGCAATTTAAATGATTTAAATTCTATTACAACACTTGGATTTCGTGGTGAAGCTTTGCCAAGTATTGCAGCTATTGCCAATATAAGTATGTCCTCTCAAACTCAAAATGAAGACTTTGGTCATCAAATAATATCAATCCCAATGGAGCCATTACAAATTACTCCCTATGGAACTTCTCCCGGAACTTCAATTAAAGTTTCACAGATTTTTGAAAATTTTCCAGCTAGAAAAAAATTCTTGAGATCTCCTCGATCTGAAGCAGCTAAAATCCATAGTATATGTACTCAATATGCAATAGCATTCCCAAATATTAGATTAAAATTAATTGCAGATAATAAAACAATATTATCAACTTCTGGATCAGGCAATTTACTTGAGACAATGTATGAAGTATATGGGAAAGAGTTACAAGGCAAAACAATATCTATTAATTCAGGATCTATATATTCAAATGAAGAAATTAAAATTGAAGGTATTTTGGGCCTACCTCCCTTACACAAAGGATCAAGCAAATTAATCCAGACTTTTGTTAACAATAGATCAGTAGAAAATCGTATGTTAACTTATGCTATACGAGAAACATATACAGATTTTTTACCCCACAAAAGATTTCCTGTTGCCATAATTAATATATCTATATCTCCAGACCAAGTAGATGTGAATGTACATCCTACAAAATCAATTGTTAAGTTTCTTGATGAAGGAAAAATTTTTTCAACCATCCAAAAAACTATTAGAACTACCCTAACTGAACAAATGCCAATACCAGATTTAAGTGGAAAATCATTAAGTATAAATTCACCTAAACAACAAAATCTATCTGATATTAGTCAAATAGACAATCAAAATACACTCCCTCTTCAAAATATAGCTCAAAATAGCCAACTAACTATCGACTTTCAGGACAAGAAACCTCAAAAAGAAATATTTGATTTCTTACATCCTATTGGACAAATTAAAAAAACTTATATCATCGCAGAAGGACCTGATGCAATGTATATAATTGATCAACACGCAGCACATGAAAGAATATTATTCGAAGATATACTTAACAAAATAAATCAAACAAACATATCAAAACAACCTCTAATTGAACCATTAATTGTTTCTCCATCTTCTACCTATATAGACATAATAGAAAAAAACATGGAGACTATACAAAAAATCGGATTTGAAATTTCTCATTTCGGATCATCAAGTTACTTACTACAAGCTATTCCATCTACAATGTCTAAACATAATCCTAAATCAGGATTTTTAAAAATAATTGAATCTATAGAAAAATCTAGAGAAAATTCCCCTATTACAAATCAATTTGCAAGCTCACTAGCATGCCATAGCGCTATTAAAGCTGGAGATAAAATCGAAATGACTCAAATAACAAAATTAATCCATGACCTATCTGTGTGTAACAATTTTCATTCTTGCCCACATGGAAGACCAACAATTTTTCAATTAACTACCCTTCAACTTGAAAAAGAATTCGCTCGAAGATAGTATAGAAAAGATCCGAATTCATACTATTAAAAAATGTCCTTTATATCCTTTGCAACAAACTTATTCTCAGATATAATCAAAACTACACAATTAAGAATATTTTAAAGGAAATCTTTTGGCTATATTACCTATTTACAAATATCCACATACAATATTGCGTCAGCGGGCAAAAAAAATCCATAATATAGATAAATCTATACAAAAATTAGTTGATGACATGATGGATACGTTGCAAAACTCTGGAGGAGTTGGTTTAGCAGCAAATCAAATCGGAGTATTAAAACGCTTAATTGTAATTCAATTGCCAGAAGACGAAGAACCTACAGCTTATATTAATCCAGAAATAATTCACCGAGAAGGAAAACGAGAAGTTCAAGAAGGGTGTTTAAGTATCCCTGGATATTATGGCACGATAACTAGATCCATGTGGATTAAAGCCAAAGGTATGGATCGTAAATCACGCATAATGAAAATTACAGCTGAAGGACTACTATCTCAAATTATTGAACATGAAATTGATCACATTAATGGAATTCTTTACATTGATCATTTGAATTCTCACGAAGATCTGATAAAAGAGTCTTCAGAAATCCCAGCCTCAACTTCATAAATATAAAATTGAATCTAAAAAATGGTAAATAATTTTAGTAAAAGCAATCTTGAAAATATTAAAACTATAATTAATAGTGATATCGTAAAAAACATTCAAGATATACTAGTTCAGCAAAAAACTACATCTTATCTGGTAGGTGGTTCAATACGTGATGCACTCATAGGTAACCCGCTACAAGATATAGATATTTCAATATCTTGTAACCCACTTGATACAGGACTTAAAATTGCAAATTCGCTTAACGGAAAATTAATTAGCCTACATAGCCCATCTAAATTATTCAGGATTATCGTTAACCATCCTAATTCTTCCTTAAATATTGATTTAACTCAGACTAAGGGAGATATCAAATCTGATTTGCAAAAACGCGATTTTACAATTAATTCTCTTGCAATACCTCTTTCAGTTCAAACCAAGAAAGCTGACCCTATAATTATTGACCCTTTCAATGGCATAGAAGATATAAGAAAGAAAACTATAAGACTTGTAGAACAAAATGCTATTGATGATGATCCTTTACGTATGCTTCGTGCACAAAGATTAGCTGCAAGTTTAAAGTTTTCTATAGATAATAAAACCAAAATAGATATTAGAGAAAAATCCTCTAAATTAACTAGTGTATCTCCAGAAAGAATACGTGATGAATTCTTAACAATACTTTCCTGCAAAAACGTTGGGAACTCTCTATATGAACTTGATAATTTAAATTTGCTTAATATCCTGATCCCTGAATTAATAGACTGTAAAAAAATTATCCAACCTCAATATCATCATTGGGACGTATTTAATCATAGTATCCAAACAGCAGAATACATAGGTTATATTATTCAAGAAACTCCTATTGAAAATTATGATTTGCCATTCGATTTTTTGCAATACACGAACTCTGTAAAAAATTATTTTGAAACTCCTTACAGCGATAATCAAAATAAACTTACATTACTAAAATTGGCAGCATTATTACATGATATTGGGAAACCAACAACAGAATTTAAAGATGATTCAGGTAAAATTAGTTTTATTGGCCATGATAAAAAAGGAAGTGAAATAACTGAAAAAATATTGGATAGACTAAGATTAAGTAAACATGGAATCGAATATATTAATAAATTAGTCTTTTACCACTTAAGACCTAATCAAATATCTAATAACCAAAATCTACCTTCAAAAAAAGCATTATACCGATATTTTAGAGACTTAGGTAACATAAGTTGTGATATTCTATATCTTAGTCTTGCGGATTATTTATCAGCTCGAGGTCCAAATATATCTATAGAAGAATGGAATTGGCAAAGAAAATTAATGAAATATATATACAATAATCACAATACAAATATAGATAATAAACCGTATAATTATATGGATGGTAAGGAAATTATGAAAAAATTCAATCTCCAATCAGGACCAATAGTAGGTAGGCTCATTGAATATGCTAACGAAGCTTACCATACGGGAGAAATTAAAAATAAAAAACAAGCTTTTTCCTTTTTGGACAAAAAATTGAAAAAAGGAGATTACATTGCGTAGGTTTTACAAACGAATTGCAATTATATCTGCCCTTCTTGTTATAGCTATATCTAGTCTCACACTTACTGAATTTAAAATTGGACAGTTTGAACGTGGTGGCAATGGTCTACTAGGATTGGAATTAGGATTAGATCTACAGGGAGGTAGTCACTTAGTATATCAAGCTGTCGACTCTGAAACTGGAGAGCCAATTATTCCTCGACAAGAACAAATGGACTCACTAAAACAATCTATTGAACGCAGAGTGAATGCCTCTGGTTTAGGTGAACCTATCATTCAATTACTCGGTGATAATAGATTACTAATCCAACTCCCAGGAGTACGTGATACAAAAAGAGCTAAAAGTTTAATTGGAGAAACAGCTCAATTAAATTACAAAGAAAGAACATTAAATGTTGCCCGAAAAATACCTGGGATTGAACCAGGATCTCTACTTAATGTATCAGCTATAGATCTCAATGAAACTATAACTGATGTAACAACTAATCAATCAACCCTATCAAATACTAGTTCTTCACCGATGCCAGCAAATTTACAACCTCTTCCTGGTCTGTTACTTGAATTTTCTGATGAAGGAGCAATTGCTTTTTCTAATCTATTAACAAGATTAGAAACCTCAATATTGCCTCTTGAAGGTACAAATGATCGTTATCCTAGTTATCTTACTATACAATCAGATAATTCTACTGAAATGCCATTACAAATATCTTATCGTCCATTATTAATGAATCCAACAACATTGGAATGGATGACATCTAATACAGCACCCTTAATTAATAAAGCAGACTCAAAGAATAGTTTCATCATTAATCTTTCAGTCCAATATGCATCTAAAGATACCGATTCAATAATGGAATCATTCACAAGTGAATTCGGAGGATCTCCCGAAACTATACAACTTGGCGAAATAATAGGACGTGTTGATCAAGCAATTCCTGGAGGACTAACAGGTGAAGATATGGACCGTGCATTCCCCGGGCAACATCAAACTACTAATTTACCTATAATTAATATTGTATTTAATGATGAAGGTGCTAGAAAATTTGGTGAGATCACTACAAAGTTAGCAAATACTCCTGATCTCTTAGTAATTGAACTTGACGGACAAGAACTAATTGCTTCTAGAGTAATTAACCCGATTACAAATGGAGCAGCCTACATTGAAGGTGGTGATTTTACTTATGAAAGAGTTCAAGACTTAGCTCTTTTACTTGAATCTGGTCGTCTCCCATTACCTATTAATTTAATTCAAGAACGAACTGTTGATGCTATTCTAGGTTCAGATTCATTAAAAAGAAGTTTAGTAGCTGGATTGATCGGACTAGGATTAATTCTGCTTTTCATGATTCTTTATTACCGTATGAGTGGAGTAATAGCAGCAATAGCATTAATAATCTATGCAACACTATTATTAGGAATTTTCAAACTCCTCCCAGTGACACTTACTCTTTCTGGTATAGCCGCGGCTATACTTTCTATAGGTATGGCTGTAGATGCTAATATATTAATTTTTGAAAGAATGAAAGAAGAATTACGTTATGGCAGAACAGTACCTACTGCTATTAATATCGGATTTAACAGAGCATGGTCTGCTATTCGAGATAGTAATATCTCAACATTAATTACATGTGGAGTTTTATTTTGGTTCGCTGACACATTAGGTGCATCTATCGTAAAAGGATTTGCAATAACGTTGGCTATAGGAGTACTTATAAGTATGTTCTCTGCAATAACTGTAACTAAAACAATCTTACAGCTTTTAGGAATGGGAATATTGGGTAAAAAACCAATGATTTTTACTCCATTTTCTCCAAAATCGATAAATCAAAAAAATAACAAAGAATAACAGGAGAATATAGTGGATTTCGTAAATAAACGAATTTGGTTTTTCTCTCTTTCGCTCATACTAATTAGTATTGGGGTAATATTTTTAATTATTTCTCCAGGTTTAAAACCCGGTATAGATTTTACCGGAGGTTCAACGATTTCAATTAAATTCAATAATGATACAAGTCAAGAAGATATTCGTTCTGAACTATCGCAAATAGGCCATCCTAATTCTGTCATACAAATGATGGAAAAGAACACTTATTTTATACGTACTAAACAACTAAACGACAAAACTGACATAATATCAGATACAAATATTCTACTTAACCCTGAGAAGGTTAGTGTCCTCAGTTTTGATACTGTTTCAGCTGTAATTGCATTAGAAACAATTCGTAATGCATTCATAGCTATCATTGCTGCATCGATAGGAATATTTTTGTATATTTGGTGGGCTTTTAGAAATGTTCCAAGTCCATCCCGTTATGGTATCGCTGCAATAATAGCATTATTACACGATACTATTATCGTAATTGGTCTTTTTGCTATGCTAGGTAAGCTTTTCGGAGTAGAAGTAAATACAATGTTCTTAATAGCATTACTTACTGTTATCGGATATAGTGTCAACGATACAATCGTTATTTTCGACCGAATTCGAGAAAATATTGCAACTTATCCAAATTACTCACTTTCTGATGTTGCTAATTTAAGCGTAGCAGAAAGTTTTGGTAGATCATTAAATACTAGCTTTACCTTAATTTTTGCAATACTTGCTCTTCTATTATTCGGTGGACCAACAATAAAAAATTTCTTATGGGTACTACTAGCAGGTGTGATTGTTGGAACATATAGTTCAATGGGAATAGCAACTAATCTTTTAATTACCTGGGAAACCAAAAAGTTTAGATAAAACTACTCAAATATATAACTAACGTACCCACCAAAGCCAAAACAATTTAAGTATGGACAATGCTAAAGAAATTGTTAGTAATGCAATTAATATAGTCCATCCTATCATCGCACCAAGTACGATTAAAAACCCGATACTGATAAGAAGTCCTAAGATGTATACTACTTTTTCTATCAGCTCTGAAAATGATCGAATGGTAAAAAATTTTATTACCAAATTGAAAATATATTTGATTTTACTGCTATCTGAAGAAACTTTTCCTTCTACATCTTCTGGGTTTTTATACATTTGTGCTCCATCTATCAATACATATACTTATTATTAAAGTATTGATTACTTTAAGTAAGCACTAACTTATATTCCACGATTAACGGAAATAGAAAAGCCAAGCCAATTGAAGAGCCCATAATGCTAATGCAACTACAAGTAAACCGACTAAAACACCCCAACCTATCATTGCACCAATCATTACTACCAGACCCAATCCAATAAGAGCTCCTAAAATATATACTATCTTATCTATAGCTTCTGAAAATGATGTGATCTTAAAAAATCCTATAATTGCTTTTAACTGTTGTTTAGCTTTATCTGCACCACTTGAAGGTTTTTCTTGTTCATCAGTTGGTGTATTATTCTGTGCGGCCATATTTCACTCCATTAATTTGTACAAATTATTAAAACATGTTACACGAGTATAACATCCTGATCAAAATATCACAGGGGAAATCATAATGAAAAATTAAAGAAATTAATAAATTTCTCTTATTTTTAAAATTTATAATATACTACATTCTCATGTTATATTGTAATCAAAATAAATTAAACCTTGGTGAATATTGTGACAAAATTATCAACGGCTGAAAATGTAGCTCTATCACTTTATGAAAATAAAATTAAATATATCTTTGGCATGCCTGGGGGAGGAAGTTCAATAGATTTAATTGAAGAATGTACGAAAAAAGGTTTGAAATTTGTACTTACTCAACATGAAACTACTGCAGCACTAATGGCAATAGTTTATGGACAACTAACTAATACCACAGGAGTATCATTGTCAATTATGGGACCTGGAGCAATCAATCTTTGTGCTGGTGCAGGATATGCTTATTGGGAAAGACATTCCTTAATATGCATAACTGAAACATACAATTCATCACTTTATAATAAAATGTCTCTTCAAAAAATTAATCATAGTGAACTATTCAGTACAATGGCAAAAACATCTATTATTTTAGGTAATTCGGATGCTCAAGAATTAGTTAATAAAGCTATCACACTATCGTCTGAAGAAAGACCTGGACCTATACATTTTGACATGCCTCATTCAGATGCTAATGATTCAGTAATCTCATACTGGAAATCTGATAAAGATTATATAAAAACTGAAAAAGTATCTAGTAAACAATTAAAGTTAATTATCGATACAATCGAATCTGCAAAGTTTCCATTGCTAATTGGTGGACCACTAGTTTATCGAAATAATTCTATCAGTTCCTTTGTTAATCTAGCAGAACATCTCCAATGTGCAACTATGGTTACGAGTAAAGCAAGAGGAATAATTCCTGAAAACCATCCTCTTTTTATGGGTATTGTATCTGGTGTCTATGACAAATCCACTTTCGAAGGACAGGCAATTGCAAAATCTGATTTAATCGTATCTATTGGTCTAGACCGAATGGAACTATTAAGCCCTTGGGAACATACCCAACCCCATATAATTATAGATAAAATACAAAATCCTCATGAACCAATTGGTACTCCTAAACATGAAATTTATGGAGATCTAAATGAAATTCTTTCCAAACTAAAATCAATATTAACAAAACGTAATACCTGGAACACGCAATATATTAAAGAATTTTGGGAAACTAGTCTTTCAAAACTAGAATTAAATAACCCAACAATTACTGCTACATCTGTTATTCATACTATTAGGAAACTAGCACCTAAGGACGCTATTCTTACAACTGAAGCAGGGATTTACGGACGAGTTGCTTTGTATGCCTGGAAGGTTTTTTCTCCAAATACATATTTCGATTCTAGTGGAGCAAATACAATGGGGTTCTCTATACCTGCTGCCTTAGCATCTTGTATAGCAAGACCTAAACAAAGAACAATTGCCCTC
>CEUS01050871.1_pt1 | contig 29703 bp, 23 predicted proteins | sample 427031 | NCBI WGS metagenome assembly CEUS01 (sample SAMEA2622837, study PRJEB7988) | marine metagenome | biome: marine biome (ENVO:00000447); feature: marine epipelagic mixed layer (ENVO:xxxxxxxxx); material: "saline water (ENVO:00002010), including plankton (ENVO:xxxxxxxx)" | depth 140 m | reverse complement strand
TAAACACGGCTTGAACGATAACTCAACGAGTGTCGCTGCTGGAAATCCAAGGACGGTCCGTCTGCCTCGGGAAAAATGTCTCCTGGTGACTTTGCGGCGGTGTCAACAAACATCTTCCAGCGAAAGGAGCGCGCTATCGCTGGTAACACAAAATCCTGAGGCTCGCTGGTTGAATTGAGCAAGAACAGCAGATCACAAGCGTTGACTGTTGATTGCTCGTCTACAGCAGGTCGCGTCAACAAGCAAATCAATGCCGATGGCCCGGCCCAGTCAACGGGTCCTCCATCAGGAGCGTACCAGCTCACATCCGGCAACCCGCCCGGTTGCGCAACACGTCCCGTCAAGAAATTCTGACGACGCACCGTCGGTTGTCGTCGTCGAAAGTGGATCAACTTCTGACAAAACCTCCATAAATCGGCATGCCGATCCACCAAATTCCAATCGAACCAGGAAATTACATTGTCCTGGCAATACGCGTTGTTATTGCCCCTTTGTGTGCGCCGACATTCGTCTCCTGAAAGTAACATGGGAACACCCTGGCTGAGCAGTAACGTCGTCATCATGTTTCGTATTTGGCGTGCCCGCAGTGATTCGATTGCCTTTTTTCGCGTTGGGCCTTCGGCACCATAGCCGTCACTGAGATTGTGATTTTCTCCATCGCAATTGTCTTCTCCATTTTCCGCATTCCGTTTTTCGCGGTAGGAGACCAGATCATTCAACGTAAATCCATCGTGTGATGTGATGAAGTTGATACTGCAATGCGGCGCGCGACCCGCCCGTTCATAAAGATCACTCGACCCCGCCAGACGCGTCGCAAACGCACCCAGCGTGTCGACGTCGCCTCGCCAAAAACTTCGCACTTCATCGCGGTAGCGCCCATTCCACTCTGCCCAGCGTTCATCGACACCAAAAGACCCTACCTGGTAAGCACCTGCAGCATCCCAGGCCTCCGCGATTATTTTGGTATCCGCCAACAACGGGTCTTCTGCAATCGCGTTGACAACCGGTGCGTTCGGTACCAACTCGCCGTTCTGATTGCGGCTGAGAATCGATGCCAGGTCAAAACGAAACCCATCGACGTGATAATTATGTACCCAGTGACGGAGACAATTGAAAATCATCTCACGGACGATAGGATGATTTCCATTGACTGTATTTCCACATCCGGAGTAATTGCGGTAACGACTTCGATCCGTGTCGAGCATGTAATAAACACGGTTCTCCAGACCCTTGAAACTCAATACGGGTCCGCGTTCATTGCCCTCGCAAGTATGGTTGAATACGACGTCGAGAATGACCTCGATTCCGGCCTGATGTAACGCCTTGACAAGTTGTTTGAATTCGCGGACCTGGGCACCCGGTTCATCGCTAGCCGCGTAACCACGGTGTGGTGAGAAAAATGCCAGCGGATCATAACCCCAGTAGTTGGGACGTTCCGTTTCATGACCCGAGACATGCCCAATAGGAAACTCGTGGATCGGCATCAGTTCCACCGCCGTCACACCAAGTGACTGGAGGTAAGGGATTTTCTCGATCAATCCGAGGTAAGTCCCTGGGTGCTTCACACCGCTGGAAGGGCTCTTGGTAAAACCTCGGACATGCATCTCATAAATTACGGTTTCGGAAAGTTCCCGCCGCAGGTGACGATCTCCCTCCCAATCAAAGTAGTCTTCCACGACGACACATTTCGGTGGACGAATCACACCGTCAGATCCAGGCTGGAACCGGCCAGCCAATGCCTTGGCATAGGGATCAATCAAACGCGCCTGTCCATCAAACCGCTGTCCATTCTCAGGGTCATAAGGACCATCCGCCTGAAAATGATAAAGCTGGCCCGCTTGAACGCCCGGTACGAACACGCTCCAAATGTCACCCCAACGGTCTGTTTGCGGATCCAGATGCAGCACATCGACCGGTTCCGTGTCATCGACGGTCCTATAAAGTAACAACCGCAACGCGGTTGCCGACCGACTAAACACGACAAATTGCACCCCGTGATCGTGAATCACAGCTCCGTAGGGAAGCGCGTGTGTAAACTGCAGCTCAGGATGCGTGTAACGCATGAGCATGAGCGGACCTCTGGCAATACATGGAGTCGATAACAGGGCCTCAAACGCAACGCACCAATACTCCATCGACCAGTGCACCCGATCGAATGTGGGTTCTCGTCCAGGAAGTTAGAGATTCTCTGCTCCTAATGCTATCGTCTGTGAAAATAGCCAAGCTGCGCACCGTAGCGGACCTGTGGATCGCAGTATCTGATGCGCCATTGAAAGAAATCGGCAAAGGCTCCCACCAGCACCGGCATTGCTAGCACTACCAGGTCACGTACCGGCAATCCGGTGGCGCGACAAGGGCGCACGACGGCCGCTCACTACCGCGGGTCGCGCCCGTCAGAGACACCGCCACTTCAGACGCCAGCGTCTGCACCACCAATCTTCAGGGCCAATCTTCACCGCCCGGATGAAACGGATGGCAACGGCAGATGCGCAAGGCACCCCGCCAGCTGCCACGAATCGCACCGAATTTACGTACGGCCAGAATAAAATAGCTGCTGCAGGATGGATTAAAGCGACACATCCGCGGCAAGAGTGGGCTGATAAACCGCTGATAGCCGCGCACCGCCAGTACTAACAGCACACTGGGAACAGAGATAACGATTCTCACCATCGCATTCACTTGTTTTTCCGCTCCCACTTTCGGGCAACTTGCCGCGCCAACTTTGGCAACGATCTGCGGATTGCCAACAAACCTGGCTCGGCTCCCCGCCGAGGTCGCACCACTAAATCATACCCCACCGGCAATTCCAAGCGTCTCGTGCGGAAAGCTTCTCGGATCAGTCGCTTCCAATAGTTGCGCACCGGCGCGGGCCCCACTTTTCGAGAAACCGACAAACCCAGCCTGGGATAAGAACGATGATTGATCGATCCAAGAACGACCAGCATAGAATCAGCAGCAAAAACGTTGTGCCGATACACGCGGGCAAAATCCTTACCTCTGGTAACCCTCAAGCAACGTGGAAATCGCTCAGCATCCACGGCCACAAACGACAAATCATCCTGAGTCATTAGACCCTGCTCTCGTAAGCCACGCGTCTCGGACCAACTCTCAACCGAGTGACACCGTCGCAGGAACGATGTTCGACACGATTCACCAGCCCAGCTCGCAGCGGGGATCCATTTGATTCTGACTTGTAAACTGACGTATCAGCTCAGCACTCGATTCATCTACCTCCTCAGGTACCACGATGCGCAACACCGCAAATAAATCACCACGTTGTTCTTCCGGACCGGACACTCCATGTCCTTTAATGCGGAGGCGTTTACCACTTGAAGTTCCCGCCGGCACGGTCAAGGCAATCGCTCCCCAAGGAGTTGGTACATCGATCTTGGCGCCCAATACGGCTTCAGCCAGCGTCAACGGCACCTCGACTTCAAGATTGTCACCGTGTCGGCGAAAACAGGGATGCGCCGTCACTCGAACCGTGATCAACAAGTCACCTGGCCGACCTCCCGGTGGTGCAGGCTCGCCCTGGCCGCGCAGGCGAATCTTTCTTTGATCTTCAATGCCAGCAGGGATCTTGGCTGACAAATTCTCGACCTGGCCCCCAGCACGTTGGATACTCAGACGCACTTCGCCTCCCAGAATAGCCGTCTTGAAAGGAACTTGCACTTCGTGATGCAAGTCGGCCCCTTCGCGTGGCCTGGCAGGTTGTCTGCGACGAGGTCCTCCCGTCGAATTCATTTGCTCAAAGAGATCCGCAAAACCATTAAAGCCACCTGCCCCGGCACTGCCCTGTTGCCCAAAGAACTGGTCAAACTCGAAACCTGAAAACCCACCGGGATGGCCCTGACGACCAGAACCGGCAGGCCCCATCGACTTGCCAAAGCGGTCGTACATCGCCCGCTTCTCAGGGTCGTTCAAGATCTCGTAGGCCTGCTGGACCTCCTGAAACTTCTCCTTGGCCGTCTGGTCATCTTGGTTCAAATCAGGGTGATATTTACGTGCCAGCTTACGGTAGGCGCGTTCGATTTCGCCCTGGGGAACATCACGTTGTATGCCTAGGGTCTGATAGTAGTCGTTCGCCATCTTCCGAGCACCACGGGTATCCAAATGTGAATTGCCCTCCACAACTCTCATTGTACGAAGTGTTTGTAGTAGCGTTCAACCGCTCCCGATCCTCCACCAAGACGAAGAACCAAGAAACTGCGTTTTCTGGATAACAGTGTTCCGTGTAGGATCTCGACTCCTGACCGCTAACGGTAGCCGAAACCCCGCGCCCTCCGGAGTGAATATCAACATGACGTCACAGCCCCCCAGGTGCACACGCTTTGCTCCAACATGGTGGAGTGTGTTCTCCTGGGCGGTGTTCTGGGCGGTGTGTCCAAACACCACCAGAACGTTACAGGCTGCTCGCGAAGGCCGTGTTACCCTACGTGCGGTCGAGCAACCCAGCGGGCAAGTCATCCCGGTACGCATGCATTTGCGTGACCGCCGTGGGCGCCCGGTCCGGCCACCGCGCGTTCCATTCTGGCACGATCATTTCGTTTTCAATGGCGAGTTGACATTAGAGCTCAAGCCGGGGCGATACCAGTTTGAAATGGAACGTGGCCCCGAATACAGAACGCTCCGCGGTGAATTTACGATCAGTCGAAATTCTGGAGACACGCACGACTTGGAGATGCGACGTTTCGTGGACATGAAAAAAGAGGGGTGGTGGTCAGGAGATCTTCACGTGCAACGCAAGCTCAAGGATGTCGAGCTGCTAATGCGGGCCGAAGATCTGCACATAGCACCTGTGATCAGCTGGTGGAATGAAAACAACCTGTGGAAAGATCGTGACGTACCGGACCCGCCACTGGTACGATTTGATAACCATCGGTATTTCCGGCCGCTGGCAGGAAAAGACGCGCGCCAAGCAGGCACTCTCCTGTTCTTTAACCTCTCGCAACCACTGGAACTTCCCGGTTCGAGAGCTCGTTTTCCGGAATTCCCCACGCCTCTGACCTACTTGCAGTCAGCCCGGAATTTCCCGCATGCGCACGTCGATATCGAAAAACCGTTCTGGTGGGATGTACCATTGTGGATCACGACTGGCCGCGTCGATAGCATCGGCTTGTTAAACAATCACATGGGCCGCCGTACGCAAATACCAAACGAAGCCTGGGGGAAACCTCGCGACAAGCTGCTCTACCCGAACCCGCACGGTAACGGCCGCTGGAGCCAGCACATCTACTATCAGATCCTCAATTGTGGCCTCCGGATTCCACCTTCAGCGGGAAGTGCATCTGGCGTCTCACCAAACCCCCTGGGCTACAACCGTGTCTACGTCTATTGCGGTAAACAACTTACCTGGCGGCGATGGTGGGATGGCTTGAGGGCGGGGCGCGTTATTGTCACCAATGGCCCCTTGTTAAGACCCCGCGTGAACGGACAGCTTCCCGGACATATCTTTCAAGCCACCGCAGGCGAAACCGTGCGGTTGCAGACAAGTTTAAAACTCTCATTGCGCGACAAAGTCGACTATCTTGAAGTTGTCAAGAATGGAAAAGTAGAACACGAAGTACGATTGGATCAGTATGCTCGCTCCGGCGGGCGCCTGCCAGAATTGGAATTCCACGAAAGTGGTTGGATGCTGATTCGAGCTGTCAGTAACTACGGACCATCTTACCGTCTGGGAAGTTCTGGCCCCTACTATGTGGAAATTGGAAAACGGCCCCGGATCAGCCGCCAGGCAGCACAGTTCTTTCTCGATTGGGTCCAACAGCGCATCGCAAATCTCGAGTCGAAGGAACTCGAAAATGCTGCAGCGATACTATCGCATCAGCAACAAGCTGAACGCTTCTGGCAGACGTTTGTCGACCAGGCAACAGCGCCATAGAAGACCTGTTTTAACTCGATCTGCAACGCCAGGAATTGACTGCACCTATTCAACGACGGGCGGCTGATTACTATCCCGAAAGTCCCGGGGAAGCGTAACGAGCATCGCCCAAGCCAACAGCGCGGCTGCGATCGCGGCAGGAACTGCCATACTGGTCAACAAGAATCCAAGTGAATTCGAAGAGCGGTTGACCAGGACTGTTTCGTTGATCCAGCCGATAACCGGATCAAACCACGAGTGAACAAGAACCCCCGATCCCAAGTTCAAAAACCCGACGGCAGTAGCCCGAGTGGCCGGATCAACGACTTCAAATGTCGCGGTCCAAGTATTCGACTGATAGAGCCCAACACCCACGCCGACCGCCAGCATCGCCCCCGCCAGCAGGAAAACCGTCTGGCTGGTGCCAACCACCAGGATCGCTGGCGCCACTACCAACCAACCAACCAGCTGTACGAAGACGCGACCACGGTAAGTACGCGCCGAACACCAATCGGCCAGCCAGCCTCCCACACACAAGCCGATAATCGTACCACTCTGAATCCAAAACGTGGCAAACACTCCGGCATCTTCCAGGTTCCAATCGTAGGTGGTATGGAACACTCGATAGAAATGTCTGGGCAACCAGAACTGAATCATACTGACAACCATTCCTGCCAATGCAAACGTCAATGCAAACAAGCGAAAGGACGGGACCGCCAGTACACAGATCGCCGAACGCCAAACCCCCATCGCATTGGGTTCCGCCTGGGCCTCCGCGGAGTGCCCCGTACGATCTGGTTCACTCAGCAAGAACAACAGGAACAGCCAAACCACCAGGCCGGCAAAGCCAAACACAAAATGCGCCATGCGCCATCCGTCCACGTCGATGACAGATCTGCCAACCGGTACATGCCAAACCGCGGTGTCTGCCAATCGCCCTCCATATTTCCCGGCCACTACCAGTGCGCAGTTGTAGCTGAACAAGTAGATACCGAATGCACGCGAACGGTTACGCGCCGTAAAGCAATCGGCAATGATACTGGCCATCGCAGGGACCGCGCACGATTGCCCGAGGCCCAACACAACACGCCCCAGCACCATGTCTCCAAACCCCCGGGACAAACCCATTGCCGCCAAACAACAACTACTGGCAAGCAGCGACGACAGCACCACGGTACGGCGACGAAACCGGTCGGAAAGATATCCAACCCCTAGCTGGGCCAGGCAATAAGGAATCAACCAGGCGGGACGCAACCAGCCGATCTGGGTTTCCGTAAGATCGAGTCCCTCCTGCAAAGGGATCTGTACATAATTGAGCAGATTTCGGTGGAGGTAGATCGTGAAATAGTTGAGTGCGACAAGCGTCAGCAAAAACCAGCGGTCGGAGCGACCATAGAGTGAGTGAGAAGCCGCCGGTGCGTTGTGAATGCCGTTCATGATCACCTCGAAGCGCTCGTGACGATCGACCCACCAGAAGACCTGCAACCAATGACCGCAACGCGGTCTGCTCACGGAAAGCCACCCAGAGAAAACGGCGTGGCCACATCAGTACGTTGACAGCACAACCATCATCCTGAATCCCTGCCGGCGGTGCAACGCGCAGTGCACCAGGCTTTCAGCAGCTTCACAGCAATCGACCGATACCAGCGGGCCAACTCGTGACACGTGACTTGTTCGCGAAACGGGCCGCCGGCCAGACAAGCCTGCGCATCTTAACGCCGAAACAGGTCCGCGGTGGGCTGGTATTGGGGTATTTCATCCAGCGGAAAAATCGGGCGTTCACAGACCACATGTCCCAGCTCACGTACGTTGGCACTGGTAGCGCCAGGCGCATCGACATTGACCAGTCGGTCACACCATTCGGCAAACATGTGTGGCTCGCAATGCGGGGATTTCACCACGACCAGATCAAAGTGCTGGGGATTCTGGCCGTGAGCCAGGAAAAAAGAACGGTCGTACAGGCTCACCGGTTTGGTCGAAGCGACCACCGTCAGTGCACCCGATTCCAAGACCGCCGTCGGTCCGGAATTCCAAGGCTGTCGAAATGACTCACTCAAGAAATGGCCATCCGACAACAAACGCACAACGCATTCGCGTTCTAACGGAGGAAACCGCGCAGGGTCCAGAGCACCGCCAAGCGTCGTGCGAATGGTACCTCCGATCCCTGCTTCCAAAGCGCGTTCTACGGCTGGAGGATCGACCAGCGGCAACAGGGCAGGACGGTGATAATCCGATGCAACTAATTCCCGCAGTATTGCGTTACTATCTCCCGAGGCGCCCGAACTGGTCGCATCTGCGGCATCCATAAGCACCGTCGTTCCTGCGGTTTCGTGGGCCAGACGGATACTATCCGGGAGACTCGTCAAGGGAACCTGCATGTGCTCGTGATGTTGCCAGAACAACTCGGCCAGTGCGACCGCTTGCTGACGAGCCGCTTCTTCATCACCATCGGTGACCACCACACTGTTGGACCGCAGCTCGGGAACATCTGTAAAAGGGTTGCCGATGAGCATGCCGGCCGAGAGACCCCAGGGCTGTGCTTCGATCTGCTGGGCCTGCCGAATGCAGCCACCGAAAAGCCCCGTGTCGGTAATTAACTCGTCTCCACGAACCAAAGCGGGGATCTTCACTCGGGCTGTAACGGGCCGCACTCCGTCTCGTACTATTCGCATTAGCAACCGCCCAGCGCGCTGACCGGTTTCGTAAAAATCGACATGTGGATACGTGTGATAAATCACCACCGCATCACTGAATCGCAACATGCGGTCGGTCAGGATTCCATGTAAATCGAGCGAGACGACGATCGGAACCGTATCACCAAGGATTTCCCGCGCCTGCTGCAACAAGAATCCTTCTGGATCACTTTCTTGTTCCGCAGACATTGCTCCATGCAAGCAAAAATATGCCGCATCGACAGATCCGGCCCGAGTCACACTGTCCAAGAAATCTCCGGTTAATTGCTCAAAACTAGCGTGATCCAAGGTTCCCCCTGAAGTCATCGCGCGGGCTCCAAAAGCCGGAACGAGTTCGACATCCTCCGCATCGAACACCGCCAGGGCCCCACCCACTTCATCGCGTACAGTGCGGTGGTAATCCAAGTGCTGCTGACCGCGGTAGGTCACAAAATCGTCATAATGACTGGCCGCTGGATTGAACGAAGAAACTTCCTGCTTACACTCAGTGATCAGAATTCGCGTCACGTTGTCGAGCCTCGGCAATTAAGATTCATCGGAGTCGCTGCCGTACCTTACGCGGCAAATCACAGGAGGGAAAGACGGGTGAGCCACGTATTTACATTCCAACGACAGTACCGGGGTGGCCTGCAAGCCGTAGTCCTTGATTGGGCGGGCACGACCGTGGACTACGGATGCTATGCACCAGCAGTTGTTTTTCGTGAAGTCTTCAAACGCCAGGGTGTCGAAATCTCGATCGAAGAAGCTCGCGAACCGATGGGGACCCACAAGAGAACCCATATCGAACAGATCACGAAGATTCCCGCAGTCTCGCGCCGGTGGAAAGAGGCCCATGGTCGCGACTGTAACGACCACGATGTCGAAACCATGTTTGCCGACTTCATTCCACTGCAACTGGCATGCCTGGCTGAATATGCAGACCTGATTCCCGGCACGCTGGAAACGATCGCGGAATTTCGAAAACGCGGGTTGAAGATCGGTTCTACTACCGGCTACGACGCTGAGATGATGGCGATCGTCCAGAAAGAGGCTCGCCAGCGCGGGTACGAGCCCGATTCCATGGTCTGTGGTACGGACGTGCCGGCGGGACGCCCTGCACCCTGGATGTGCCTGGTCAACGCACAACAACTGGGGATATTTCCCATGGAGTCCATCGTCAAGATCGGCGACACCGTACCGGACATTGCGGAGGGTTTGAACGCCGGCATGTGGACGATTGGGCTGGCCAAAACGGGAAATGAGATCGGCTTGAACGAAGCCGAAATCAGCGCGCTTCCAGAGCCAGAATACGACCGACGCATCCAACGCGCGTACACGAAGATGAATCAGGCTGGGGCCCATTATGTCGTCGATGGAATTGCGGATGTTCTACCTTGCCTCGATGCCATTGAAATACGGTTGCAGCGCGGTGAAAAACCGTAATCTGAAAACATCAAGACTTACCGGTGCTGACTAACTCGCCAGACATTCACTACTACACAGGCAACGTCGTGCGTCATTACTTCTCTTGTGCCACTCAAGAACAAGGAACTTCCCATGCCGCGTCCGCAGTCGGGCCAACAATGGACACGCCGCAACGTTCTCGAAAGCAGCTCAGCGATCGCCGGTGTTGGCATAGCCGGTAGCCTCCCATCACTCCAGGCTACCGCTGCAATCGAACCAGATAAAAAACAAGACTGGTGGAAGAACGAGTTCCGGAAACTTGTAGCGCTGGGTGAAAGTACCACTGCGGGTGGCTGGAGTACCACCCGTCAACGTTGCTGGGTCTCACGACTGGGTATGATGATCAACGATGTACAATATCAGCGCCTGGACATCTTCAACGCGGGAATCGGGTCCAATGTCATTTCCACACGCAGCCCCTGCTACCCGTATAGTGGAAAACCGGCAGCCAACGAGCGTCTCCAAAAGCACGTTTTTGACCAGCATCCCGACCTCTTGATTATTTCATATGGGCTCAATGACGCCCGTGGCGGCACTCCAGTTCCACTATTTCAAAAGGAATTGACGGGAGTTGTACAGCGTGTTCGCCAGCAGATCCAACCATTGATTGTGCTGCTAGGCCCTTACTTTATGACTGATTTCATGGCCGGCGGAAAAGGCTGGCAACATGCCAACCTGGACCTCTTCAAGACGTTCAACCGATCTGTAGCGGAAGTCGCTCGTCAGCAAGAGTGTTTGTATGTCGACCTCATCGGCGCCAGTGGGGAGGCTTCCTGGCTCGTTCACAATGACGGTGTTCATCAGAGCGATCTCGGACATCTGATCGTCGCAAACCGGATTTTCGAAGTGCTTCTCCAGCACGTTTCCGGGTTGGCACTTCACACGCAGCGCATTGAAAAAACCAGTGCGCGTTGGCGCGACGAGTCCAAGCTCAAGGCAGACTACGGATACTAACAAGTGAGCAACGCGATTTATTGGTAGGCCCCCAGCACTGCGGTATAATCGCCACCTCCTGGTTTCCCCCCCGGGTGACGCGGTGTTCCCGGTCAGTATGTTCGTACACGTTGTTTACCGCCAACTACCATGTCTCGCCATCCCTGGTCTACTGACATCGACCGTTTCTTGGCGCACCTGCTGGCGAGCCAACTCGTTCCCCAGTCAAAGCTCGAAGAAACCTACCTCAAGTGGCAAGCTGAATATACCGGTCGGCGACACGTGGCGGTTTTTTGCGCGCGACTCATCGAGGATGATCTGCTCACCGAGTGGCAGTGTCAGCAGCTTCAAGAAGGAAAATACTGGGGCTTCTTCATTGACGACTACCGGGTTGATGAATACTTGCGTACCGATGACAAATACGACAAATACCTGGCCTGTGAAACGTCCACCGGGCAACGTGTCATCCTGGAAGTGCAGTCCCCCGCCATCGCACCTCTGCACAATGGTCGCCTGGCCTATCGTGTCAACCGAGCCCCCGGAACCCGCCGACCAGAAACAAGTGATTCCGATCTTGACTCGCCGTTAGCGGATCCTCAAATCAGCGTATTTTTCAGCGATTCGATTCGATCGAAACCCGATCGCAATCGAATGTTGGCCGAGCTATCTTCGGTGACCATCGGGGATCTGCCACCAGGTGCCCAACCGCGTGTGCACGCCGCGTCAGACGAAGCCTCAGACCCACCACGGACGTGGTCGCAAGTCTCCAGAGCCAGCCTTGCCGGTGCCGTACTCGTTGTGGTTATCCTGATCAGCATCCGGTGGATGCGCACTGAACCAGAGACCGAAAAAGTCGGCAATCTCTACCAGGTCATGGAAGTCGGCATGACTGCAAATCGGGTAGAAACCGTCGTCCGGGCGACTCGTGGCCCGTCCCAATGGCAAGACGATCGCGCATTCATTGACGACACAGGTCGCATCCGTTACCCACTGGGATCGGGCGCTTATTTGATCGTTCATTTTGGCGATCTGTACGAGCCACCAGGCAACATACTGGCTCAAGATCGAGTTACGTCATTTAACTTTATTCACTTTGATGACCTGCGCGGGGAAATTCATGACGACCTGCTGCCACTAGTACGACGAATTCACCTGGCGTCGTTTAATGGTTTCAATCTCCAACCCGTCCAACTGATCCAGACTGTGAACCTGCTCCACTCCGTTGGCAAGAAGCAAGCCATCGACGCGTTAACCAGCTATTACAATCTCGCTCGCAATGATTCCGCCAGGGCCTGGAAGTACAACCTCGACGCAAACCGTATCTTTCTCCTGGCACGGCTGCTCTTTGTTCCCGAAGACGCCTCGGGAGAAATGGCGATCGTTCACCTGGACGGACAGGCGCCGGATCTACAGTTACAGGGAAACCAAGTCGCAAATTTCCCCTTGATTCTCATCGACGACGTTCCGTTGTCACTGCTCAGTGGATTTCAAACCGCTGGCGCAGCGCGGACCCCAGGCGACTTCTTGAAATTCTGCCGCGACTCCTGCCAACTCCGGTCACATCCCCTGACTCCCACACGATCACCAATCAAGACAATCGAAAACCTCATTCAGTCCAAACGGATGAAATCCGAACTGGGAAACAGTTTCCTGCTCGCCAAATCACTGCTGCGCGTGCAAGCCACGCGCTGCGTCGAGGGAGTGCTGAAAAGCCTTCCGAAAGATTACCAAAAACAGCTCAACTGCAACCTGTTCAGCGCGTTGGAAACGGACGGAACATGGCGTACTATTCGCAAGCTGGACAGGGGAACGAAAGTCCAATGGAATGTGGCTGAACAGGTATTCAAACTGGAAAAGTGATCCGCCGGCCGCGCTTGTCATGACAGAGGCGAATTGGGACAATCCGGTTCGGACATCGTGGAATGGTGCGGTTCGATGGACTGGTACGGATCGACGTAGTACAGGTCAGACCGGAGTTCTAATCATGCACTGGATGCCCACTCGGTTGCTTTTCCTCGTCCTGGTGCTGCAGGCTCTCAGCCCCCTTGCCGCTGCCCCCCCGTGTCTGCCTCGCTTCTCGGCCAGCCGCAGCGTCTGGCAGCACTACGAGGTATCGCGATTTCATCGCTGGGGAACCCACGGTTACTCGGCCATCTATCAGGGCGTCTTCGTTCCCGGTTATGTCGCATATCCTTACCATTGCTATCGCTGGGAACCCTACTATTACAGCGCTTACGCGGCGCGGTGGATGCCGCCTGTTTATCAACCACCGGGACTCCTTTTTGGGCCGCAAGCCGCTCAGGGTTTCTTGGGAATCAACCTCTCTGGCCAGACAATCCCGGCCCAGCGCCGCACACCCGATTCGACGGTACGAAAGTCGAATGCGGAAACCCGTCGGCGCGCTGAACGCATGATCGCCCTGGGGGATCGCTGTTTTTCCAGACAGCGATTCCATCAGGCTCTGCAACATTATCGGACCGCCGGTAGCGTCGCCCGCGATGTTGCGGAGCCTTACTTTCGGCAGGGCCATGCGTTGATTGCGCTGGGACAATTTGACCGCGCTGCGCGCACCTTCAAACGCGCAGTAGCGATGAAACCATCGCTGCAACGCAGTGGGTTTGCACTGGCACAACTCTATCAAGACAACAACATCGCCAAGGCCACACACCTCGAAGCGCTCGCCAAGGCCGCCTGGAACAATGCTCGCGATGATGACCTGTTGTTCTTGCTAGGTCTCTTTTTACGTTATGACGGCCAGATTGACCGCGCGAACACATTTTTTCGCAAGGCACTTGAACTCGCTGGTCTCAGACGTTCCCATTTGCTCCCCTTCTTGCCACCGGAACACCCACAGGAAGAAGCACAAGTTGTTGCCCAGCGTCTGGAAATCTAAATCCCGGCGGTCCACATGTTCACGCGCATGACGACGATACACCGCGTGTCAACGGTCCACCGCTCCGGCGCATGGTGACCCGGTGATGGCATATCAAGAGGGCAAGACGTGTGCCAAGAAACGCTTCAGTAAACCTCTCGCGTCAGGTGTTTCTTCAACCAAATCGGTAAATTCAGAAAACGTCACGCCTGCGACTGACTGAATGTACTCGGGATAGTTCTTGACCCTTTCCAAGAACTGGGATTTGGTCAATTCCGGGTGAAACTGTGTCGCGTAGATCGGTTTGCCTTCAATCCGAAACGCCTGGTTGATCACACCGCAGCTCGAAGCCAACAAGGTCGCATCCAACGGTAAACGATCGACGATGTCCTGGTGCCCAAGTTGCACCCGAAACTCCTTGCTGAGCGGGCTGAACACCGGGTCACTGCATCCGTCACTGGTCAGCTGCAATGGATAGGTACCTACTTCAGCTCGCGATCGATCCGTTACCACCTCGCCACCCAACGCCAAGGCCAAGGCCTGAAACCCCCAACACGAAGCAAAAGTTGGTTTGCCCTGTTCGTGCAACAAACGCATGGCATCGAGTGCCCGAGACAACCAGGGTCCACCATCAACGACCGAGTAGTCACCGGAGCCACCAACCAGGACCACATCACATTGATGCAACGTCCTCAACGTCAGACCCTCTGAAAGCAGATCAAGCGTCTGCATATGATGCGGATCACACCCTGCAGCTTCCGTAAAGCACACCACTTCCTGCTTCCGCATCGGGTCTGGACAATCGCGCACCTGCAACAACAAAAATCGCGGCGACAAGGTCATTTTCTCTCCCGTCCTTTCCGTCTCGCTCTGAGTGGGTATTCGCACCAGCCACCCATCCGAGACCGTCTTATGAACCAGCCTCTCTGTCGCCTTGGCCCGCAACTTAGGCGGAGAATATAATCAATGTTACGTGCGAGGGACCCCCGTGGACACTGACTTGCCCCCCTTCGCGATGGGTTGCATCCTGTCTCCCAAAACCCGTCAACTAGCACGTCACCACACTCCCTGTTTTCTCGAACCCTGACTCCCCGATCTCTGAATACACACCAGCGGGCTCAACGCACCTCGAGTCGTCACCACGTAGCCTTACGTTTGCATCGCAGGACAACAACTCATGAAAACGATCCTGACACTCCTGACGTTGTCTGCTGCGATGATCACATCTGGTGCGGCACGCGAACCGATACCCGACAAACTGGTTGTACTCACCTTCGATGATTCAGTGAAATCGCATTTCACAATCGTCCGGCCAATACTTCGTCGGTATGGATTCAAAGCGACGTTTTTTATCACAGAAGGATTTGATTTTCTCACAAATAAACAGGACTACATGACCTGGGATGAAATTGCCCAGCTCCATCGGGACGGATTTGAGATCGGTAATCACACCAAGGATCATCTCAGTGTCAAGCAGGAAACTCTCGATCAACTGGCAAACCAACTCGAGGGAATCGAGCAAAAATGCCACCGATACAAGATCCCGGCCCCAATAAGCTTTGCCTGGCCGGGTAATGCAATCCACCCAGACGCGTTGGAGATTTTACGGAATCACGGCATCCAAGTTGCCAGACGCGGGGGCCTACCCGAGTATCCATATCAATCAGGGCGAGGTTTCGCTTATGAGCCAGGCCTTGACCATCCCTTGTTGATTCCATCCGCCGGCGATGCCCGCCCAGACTGGGAACTGAATGACTTGATTCGCGCAGTCTCACAAGCGCGACACGGAAATATTGCCGTACTGCAGTTTCACGGTGTTCCCGACCGAGCCCATCCCTGGGTCAGCAGTTCCGAGGAACGTTTCTCAGCGTTCATGAAATACCTGGCTCTGCACAAGTACCAGGTCATCGCAATGCGTGATCTGCTCCAGTATATCGATCCAAATGTCAAACCTCACAATTACGAGGAAGTGATTCGCGATCGCCAACATTACGTCGTCTCCGGAAAGCAACGGTCGAATGTGCGTCCGCCCCTGAACGATGAAGATCTGCGGTACTGGTTAACCAATATGGTCCAGTTTCATGGCTTCTCTGAAACCGAAGTCGCGGCCGCAACCGGTATGGAAACCGACGCTATCGCGGCGACGCTACAACGGTTGGACTTGCGTTTCCAGGTACCACCACAGACAGCAACAACCGCGTTACAGGTGCTCCCTTACCCGGGCGGCCGTCATCCACGCATCGGTTTTCGCGACGGGGCCATGCGGCCTCAACGTGAAACCAAGGTCAGTGTTTTCGCACCGTGGAAGAACGGTGGTTATGTGGTGGTCGATGTGCCGGAAGCGATCTGGTCAGGAAAGGGCGAACAGAGGGAACTCCTTTATCTGGCACATACCCACGTCCCGACGCGTTGGACGCGGCAAGGTATCGTGTTGCCCTCACAAGAATGGAACCGTAACGCTGATGGTTCTCTTGACATCACGCGTGAGTTACCCAATCACGTTTCATTTGGTGCACGTGTTCGTGCCAGTTCCGAATCGGTTCGTTGGGAGCTTTGGCTCACAAACAATAGCAACCAGGACCTGACGGGGCTCCGAGTGCAAAACTGTGTCATGCTGGGACAGGCCACAGGATTTGACCAGCGGACCACGGAAAACAGAGTCGTCTCAGACCCTTTTGTCGCCTGCCATGACAAGCAGCAAAAACGTTGGATCATCACTGCCTGGGAAAATTGTGTGCGTCCCTGGTCGAACGCTGCGTGTCCCTGCATGCATTCCGACCCGGCCTTCCCGGACTGTCCGATCGGGGTAACACGAAAACTCTACGGATGGCTTTCGTTCTATGTCGGTGACAACATTCAGGAAGAACTGCGCCGTATCCGCGCGTCGGACTGGAAAACGTTCGAAAAGGGTCATACGCCCTGAAAGACGTAATCAAGGTGTGCCGGAAAACAACCGATCACAGGTAACTTGACTCCCATGAGACTGGCAGATCCGCTAACACAGCATCTGAATTCAGGCCTGGCGTTACCCTCCGCATGGTGACTGTCGATGACGCGTTCTCAAATCCATTTTGTGACCGGAAGGCTGGCAGCACCGGCCTTACAGCGCACACTCCTGGACTTGGGTCCACGGGCAGGATTTGATTACTCGATCTCAGTGCTACCGATCACCGTTGCCGCGTTGATGACGCCACAATGGATCCAGCGCCACCTGCAAGTTCCGGCCAATGTGACTGAAATCCTGTTGCCGGGGTATTGCAATGGCGATCTGCAGGTTTTGACAACGGCGGCCGGGTGCCCGGTAAGATGTGGACCGCGCGATCTTCGTGAATTACCTGAGTTCTTCGGGAGACAGCCAAAATTGGATCCATCCTACGGTGAATACGACATCCAGATTCTGGCGGAAATTAATCACGCTCCGAGATTAGCGCAGAGCACCATCTTGAAGCAAGCCGAACAATTATCTGCTGCTGGTGCGGATGTGATTGACGTCGGATGCGATCCCGGCGATCGGTGGAACGGCGTTGGAGATTGTGTCAAAGCCCTACGGGATCAAGGACATCGAGTTTCTATTGACAGCCTGAACCCGAAAGAAATTCAGGACGCCGTCCAGGCGGGAGCCGAACTAGTACTCTCTGTCAACAGCACCAATCGTGACGCTGCGCCCGACTGGGGCTGCGAAGTCGTCGCCATTCCCGATGAGCCAACAGATCTGCGGGGGCTCTACGGGACAGTCGAACAACTTACCGACGCCAATGTTGCGCTGCGCATTGACCCTGTCCTGGAGCCCATTGGGTATGGTCTGGCAAAGAGCCTGCACCGTTATCTGCAGGTCCGCAACGATTTTCCTGACCAGGAAATGATGATGGGCATTGGAAATCTTACTGAGCTGACGGATGTCGACTCGGCCGGCATCAATGTACTGCTTCTGGGAATCTGCCAGGAACTCAAGATCCACAGTGTATTAACGACACAAGTGATCAACTGGGCTCGTAGCAGCGTTCGCGAATGCGACCTGGCGCGTCGTTTAGTGCGTTATGCAATTCACCACCAGGTTCTCCCCAAACACCTTGAACCCGGGCTGGTCATGCTACGCGATGGCAAGCAGTACACCCTCGATGAGCGTGAACTGGAGGAGTTAGCAGCACAGGTTCGCGACCACAACTACCGCCTCTTTGCCGACGACCGGCAACTGCATCTGGTCTCGTCCGGACTCTATCTGAAAGACACAGATCCGTTTCACTTGTTCGATCAATTGCTGGCAGCCGAGCCGCGTAATCTGGACGCCAGTCATGCGTTTTACCTGGGATACGAACTGGCTAAAGCAAAAACTGCCATCACACTGGGCAAGCAATACGAACAGGACGAGCCTTTGGATTGGGGTCTATTGACCGTCAACGAAACCTGTCACCGGCTGCCACGTACCAGATCCACGCAGTCACCACCGTCTCAGCCGGGACCCGGTGATTCGACCACAGCCAAACGTCCGTCACAAATTCCCCAGGAGGATGCACTTGAGTAATTGCCTCCCCCTGGTAGAAGAACTCGATCCTTCACTCGACCCGGTAGAAGTATTTCATGGCTTCGCTTCCCTACCACATGTCTTGTTTCTCGATAGTGCCCTGCGGGACCCCGTGCTGGGTCGGTACTCTTTTGTCGCCGCCGATCCATTCTCCTTCTTGGAAGTTCCGGTTGGAGCGCATGACGGATTAACGCGCATGCGCCAATTGCTGGCTGCCTGGCAAACCGAAACACTAACTTCCCTACCGCCGTTTCAGGGAGGTGCAGCTGGCCTCTTTGCCTATGACCTATGCCACAGCCTGGAAAAAGTACCTGCTGCGTGCCATACAGAATTCACAATTCCAGCCCTGGCCATTGGTCTGTACGATGTCGTGGTCGCGTTCGATCACCAGTCCAATCGCAGCTGGATCATCTCGCAAGGATTCCCCGCAACCGCGGCAAAAGACCGGCTACATCAAGCCCACCAACGTCTCACTTTTTTCCGTCAGCTCCTCAAAAACCCAACAGCCCAACCCTACCAGAGCCCGCATCAGCTGAACGACCTCTCAGCTCATCGCCTGGCTCCACAATTTACGGTTTCTGGAGGCCTCAATCTGACGAGTGACTTCTCCGCCACCGGCTATCATCAAGCGGTAGAGAGGGCTGTTGAATACATCCATGCCGGCGACCTGTTCCAAGTCAATCTGTCACAACGCCTGCTCTGTCCAGCGCGCGAACCGAGCCAGCAACTCTACTTGAGACTAAGGCAACGCAACCCGGCCACGTTTGCAGCGTATTTCGATCTCGGACCTTCCCAGATCGTGAGCGCCTCGCCAGAACGATTTCTGCAAGTGCGAGATCGCAATGTCGAGGCCCGCCCTATCAAAGGAACACGGCAAAGAACGCGACATGCCGTGGCCGACCTCTTTCGCGCTGAAGAGCTGATCCACAGCGAAAAAGATCGCGCAGAAAACGTGATGATTGTGGACTTGTTGCGCAACGACCTGTCTCGTGTCTGTCAGCCTGAGACAGTTCGTGTAAAGCAACTCTGCGACCTGGAACTCTACGCATTCGTTCAACACCTCGTGTCAAACGTCTGCGGCACGCTAGCAACCGGAAAAACCCCTCTAGACTTAGTGCAAGCCAGCTTCCCTGGCGGATCCATCACTGGTGCACCCAAGGTACGAGCCATGCAAATTATCGCAGAAATTGAACCGACGAATCGAGGTGCCTATTGTGGAAGTCTAGGGTACGTCGGCTTTGATGGTGCGATGGACCTGAGTATCCTGATCAGAACCATTACGGCCGGCCAAGGGTGGTGGCAACTTCCAGTCGGCGGGGGCATTGTTGCTCAATCGTCACCACAGCAGGAATATGAAGAAACCTGGCACAAAGCTCAAGGCTTGATCGACTCGCTCACCTGATGATCATACTCATTGATAATTACGATAGTTTCGTACACAACCTCGCACGTTATCTGCAGTGCCTGGGCCAAGAGACATTGGTGTTTCGTAACGATGCGATCGACGCAGTGGGAATCCGTGCACTGGCACCACAAGCGATTGTGTTGTCTCCAGGTCCCGGGACCCCCGAGGAAACAGGATGTTCAATCGAAGTCGTACATAAACTCTCCAGCCAGGTCCCGATACTGGGAGTCTGTCTCGGACATCAAACGATCGCTGCGGCATTTGGGGCCCATGTGATTCGTGCCCAGGAACCGATGCACGGACGCACTAGTGCCATCACACACGATGGCCGCGGAGTGTTTCGTGACCTGCCGAATCCGCTCGTGGCTTGTCGTTATCATTCACTGACAGTCGACCCTCATTCACTACCAGACAGCTTTGAAGTATCTGCCCACACCCAGGATCACACGGTGATGGCAATTCGACATCGCGAACTCCCTGTTGTCGGCCTCCAATTTCATCCTGAGTCTGTACTGACCGAACACGGTTTGAAATTATTGGCCCGTTTCCTTCAAGGTGCAGGGCTGAGAGGGAAGGAGCCCGTTCCTGATCTGCCCGACTCCTGGAGACCCCCTGGCGAACTGAATCCAGAGGTTCCTGATGTTCCGATCACATTCTAATTTGGAGGTCAGGTAACTCTCTTCATATCTGAAGAGATACCGTCAGAACTGACATCATGCCGCTCATCCTGGAAGGTATCGTCACAACGACCAACGCCGACGGGGAACCCAACATCTCACCGATGGGACCGATTGTCGAACCAGATCTGCGAACGCTGATCTTACGCCCGTACCAGACATCAACAACGTTTCAAAACCTCAAACGCACCGGCGTCGGCATCTTCCACGTCGTTGACAACGTCAATCTGCTGGCACGAGCCGCAATTGGTAAACTCGATCCACTCCCCGCATTATCATCCTGCCAGGAAGTGCCGGGTTACATCCTGGATGACGCCTGTCGGTGGTATGCATTTCGTGTTTGTTCCCGCTGCGACACAGAGCCACGGACACGACTCGATTGTGAAGTACTATCCCACGGACACCTGCGAGATTTTTTCGGACTCAACCGGGCCAAGCACGCCGTTGTTGAAGCTGCGATTCTGGCAACCAGAATGGCCTGGTCGTCTCGATCCGACCTGGAAACGGAATTTACACGACTGGCAACGCTGGTCGAAAAAACCGGGGGCGAAGAGGAGTGCCGGGCTTTTGACTTTCTTTTCAACTATCTGCGTCAATCTCCTGACACCTGTTTTGCCGATTCTTGACTGGCTGAACACGGACGAATACCTCCGTGTGTTGCCAGTCCCTCTTCATCGATTGCATCCTATCCGATCGCGTGTTACCTTAACGCAGGACACGCCATTTCTTCTTTACAGCAACGGACACACCGATGTCACTAAAGTCGCGGGAACACGAAGGCATCCTGATCGTCAGTTTCACCGAGTCCAAGATTCTGGACGACGCTCGAATCCAGCAACTCGGCAAGGAGTTGGTAGAAAAAGCGGCCCATGCGCAGGGCAAAATGGTATTGAATTTTGAGACGGTCTCGTTCATGTCCTCCGCGATGATTGGCAAACTTGTTCTGCTGAGCAAGAAATGCAAACAGGACACTGTCGACTTGAAACTGACCAATATCAGTCCGAACGTGGCGGAAGTGTTCAAGCTGATGAAGTTGAACAAGATCTTCGACATTTACAAGGACGAAGAAAAAGCCATCAAGTCCTTCGATAAGAAGGGATGGTTTGGTTAATCTACGGAAGGTCTCGGAAACCCCGCCAGGCGTTCTTTGCAAGTCGCTTTTCTACGACTAGCACTTGTACAGCACTCCCTCTTCACCCGCTGTTTTGCGTTCCCCTGGGCATCGGCCAGATCTTTGTGCGGCGTTTGCCTGCCCCAATGACCTGGAAAACGGACAAACTATTCTGCAGCAACGCTGCCGTTAGTACGTTTCTCGATATCGTGCCGTTTATCGATATATAGTCTGCCGCGCAGCCTCGCTGCAAACTAGCCGGCGCCGAGCCACCACGACACCTCCTATCTGCGGTGTAAGATGTGATGCCACCTGAGCAATCCACCGATCAAAACGCCAGCGAAGATCGTTTGCGTCAATTCCTGCGGCAATCGAAAATTGGCATGTTGAGTACGGATTGTGAACCGTCAAGCCGCATCCTGGAAACAAATCGGGCTTTCTGTGGCATGCTCGGTTATCAGGTCAACGATCTGATCGGGATCGAGGTGGCAACAATCTTGCATCCAGAAGATCAGGCGCAAGAACGTCAACTGTTTGCCGAATTGGTGAGCTCCAAACGCCAGACATTTCATGTGGAACAGCGTTTCCTGCACAAGAGCGGGCGTGCTATCTGGACGCGTGTAACCTGCACGATTGTACCGGCCACATCGCACCCGGTAGGTCATTGTTTTTCGATCATCGAAGATGTCAGCCAGCGTAAAGCAGTAGAACAGCGGTTAAATGCTGAACAACGCCTTCTGCGCCAGTTGCTTGACCTGCAGGACCGAGAGCGACGCCTTGTGGCGTGCGAAATTCACGACGGGTTCACGCAAGATGTCGTCGCCGCACACATGATGCTTCAGGCGTTGCAAAATGGTTACCACACACGCCAGCAAGAAATACCCGCAGAACTCAAACAGGCATTGGAATTTCTGGAGCGAGCTACAAATGAAGCGCGACGGCTGATGGACGAACTCCGGCCGATGATCCTTGATGAAATGGGAATCGTCGAGTCATTACATTCACTTGTCTCACAAGAGCGAGAACGCAGCTCAACCACATTCGAATTCGTGCATCGCGCGCCTTTTTCGAGACTGCCGCCTCTTCTCGAAGGAACTCTGTTTCGCATTGCACAAGAGTCGCTGACAAATATCCGTCGGCATAGTCAAGCGGCGTCCGCAGAACTTCGGCTGACACAAGTTGATGAAAGGAATCTGATCCTGGAAATCCACGACGACGGAATCGGGTTTGATCCTGCACAAGTTCCGCACGACCGTGGTGGCTTGTCCGGAATCCATGAACGCGCGCGTTTGTTTGGCGGCGGTGCCACCATCGAAAGTACCGTGGGGAAAGGGACCCGCATTACCGTCAAAATGCCTGTCGAACTGCCAGACAGAACTCCCGGTGATCCACACGTACGCTGGACCGTATAGACAATACGCCGCGCCAATGTTGCTCCAATATCTGGCGGCGTGCTGGCCACTAGATCGGCGCAGGCAAATCGCGACGGCAAAAGATCCAAGTCGCTGTCAAATAGGACAAAAGACCAATACTCAGCAGAATCGCATTACTGCTCAACGGCCCTAATCCGCCCGTCTCGCCGGCCACATCAAGTAATCTCCAGGACCAGAGCTGTGCGGGATAGTCAACAGCAACTTGCACTTGAATCTGCGGCTCAAAGGCGGAAAGAAATGTGGTCCATTGGAGAAATCCCAGTGAATCTGTCGACTTAGCGCCAATCTTGGCCATCATCTGCAGAATAAAGATCCCAGAGACAATCCCGATAGATCTCCAACGGTACCGGTCCCATGACGAAAACAGGGTCGCCAATCCGGACATTGTGAAACCCAGACAAAGAAGGTTGATCGCCGGTGGGATCATATCTCGACAATTCACCTTCGTCGCCAATCCGACGACACGTGGTTCGGCGCGGCCTAGTGGCAAGGAAAAAGTCCACTCCGTCCCCGGAATTGTCCAACTCGGTCGGGTCGCTGGCTCGACAATCTGAGTCGTTTCAACGCCAACCAGGATTCCGAACCAGCAGCAAAAACAAAGCAGGACAAGTCCTGCGACTGTCACCATCACATGGGTGTAAAGCACCTGCAACCGGCTGACAGGTTGCGCCATCACCATTTCCATGGTTCCGCGGCTGAGCTCACCGCTCACAGCATCGGATCCACGCGCAATGCCCCAAATTACGATCGAGAGAAATACCAATGGTTCTACGAATGTCAAAGCGACACGGCCGGGATAACTGAGAAGATGATCCAACGCAACTGGAGAAAATTGGCCAAATTTCTCCCACAGCGGTTGTACCACTGCCGCAAAACTGGGCATCTCCAAAAAACTGACGATCCAGACACGAAACCAGCAAAACACAAACAACAGAACTGCCAGCGACAGGAATAGCCACTGCGAGTCGGAAATACACTTCTTGACCAATGCTCGATTCATAACATCCATTTACTCAGCGACCAGCGTTGTATATCTCAGTGTGAAAAGACGAAACAAACTGACCGCAGCAACTGATTATGTTGCCAGGATTTCAGCGCTATGAAAACGTTCATACAACGATCGCAAGCCAACAGGTTCGACACGAATTTCCTCAAGGGGCAGGCTAGCAAGCCAGGCCAGAATAGGTCCCAACGGTGAATATGTTTCCAACGTCAAGCGATCGTCCGCAACCTGGAGTGATAACTGACTCCGCAGTTCACCAGGTGGATCCGGAAAAGGTCCCGTCAGACGAGCGCCGATGCGATGCCCACGGCGCAATTCCAGAATGTCCTGTACATGGACCAGCTCACCACGCCTCATAATACCCACACGGTCGCAGACCTCTTCTGCCTCTGCCAGCACATGAGACGAAAACAAGATTGTTCGGCCATTCTGCCGGGCCTCCTCGACTAAACGCAATACAGTATTGCGTACAGACGGATCTAAATTCGCGGTCGGTTCATCGAGAATCAGTAGAGGGGTATCCGCGGCAAATGCCGCCGCCAATGCCAATTTTTGTCGCATTCCGGTCGACATTCGAGAAACACGAACTGAGATGTCCAGCTTCAATTCTTCAGCGATTGAAGTAGCCTGATCATAACTTCCGCCGCGACGCACATCCGAAAAAAACTGCAATACAGCCGTGCCTCGCATCGATCGGAACAACCGTACGTCTCCGGGGAGATACGCAACCTGCTTACGAACCGCCAAGGATTGACGCTGACAATCTCGTCCCCCAATTCGCGCAGAACCTGATGACGGCTTCAAGAACCCCAATAACAGTCTCAGCAGCGTTGTCTTGCCGGCACCGTTCGGCCCTAGCAATCCAAACACTTCACCCGCTGCGATCGAGAAGCTACACGATTGCAGCGCCACGAATGACCCGTAACATTTACTCAGCGCTTCTGTCTCCACCAACACTCAGCACATCCTTCCGTTTAGTGAATGCTGGCAAATCTGGTACCACAGGCCCCGGAATAATGGTCAACAGCTCGACGAGTCGATCAGTTTGGGTTCACCCAGCAATGTAACGGGTCCCCACGAACTCCGGCCAATAAATTGTCCGCGGCAATTTCCGCCATACCATTTCGACTAGAAACCGTACCACTCGCAATGTGTGGTGCAATCACACAATTCGATAACTTGAGTAACGGATCCTCTAAATCCAACGGCTCCGGGTTTGTCACATCAAGTCCCGCAGCAAAGATCTCTCCTTGAACCAGTGCGTCATAAAGATCTTGCTGATTATGAATAGGACCACGGGCACTGTTTACAAAGACCGCGGTCGGCCTCATCTGGGCAAACGCATCACGGTCAAACATCCCTTCTGTCTCGGAATTCAAGTCAACGTGTACCGAAACGAAGTCGGATTCCGAAAGCAGTGTATTCCATTCGACCTGCTGCGCATCGAAGTCTTGTTCGGCAACCTCGTTACGAAACTTGTCAACGTACAGGATCCGCATATTCCAACCACCGTGGCAGCGACGGGCAAGCGCATGGCCAATCCGTCCCATTCCAACAATCCCCAGCGTTTTTCCGACCAGATCCTGACCGATGTGGCCGAGCGGCTCCCAGGTTTTCCAGTTACCCTCACGAATATAATCCTGTGCCTCAACAATGCGGCGCGACGCAGAAATCAATAATGCAAACGCCATATCAGCTGTTGCTTCGGTCAACACGCCGGGGGTATTCCCAACACGAATTCCACGTCGTGTCGCTTCCGTCACATCAACGTTATTGAATCCCACAGCGAAGTTGCTGACCACTTTCAATTGTGGACCTGCAGCATCCATCAACTCCGCATCAATCCGTTCGGTCAACAGTGACAGAACACCATCACAGCCGGCGATTTTTTTCAACAGTACGTCACGTGGCGGGGGCAGCGGTTCCTCCCAAACTTCTGCCTGACACTCTTGCACAATACGACGCAACCCCACTTCGGGGATGAGACGGGTCACCAACACGCGCGGCTTCTCATTCACGCCCATGGCCTATGCTCCCTCTGATAGATCACATATACCCAGAAACGCCAGTGTCACACGCTTCCATGCAAAATCGGTCAGCTACTAGCGAATATAACCCAACCCATCTTCAGCAGGGGACGCGCTGGGGCACTTTTTGGCCAGCCACGTAAAAACACTCCGTGGCTGGAAAGCGCTCTCAAGCGTTTCGCCTCCCCCAACTGCGTAGCTTCCCTTTCCATAACCAATCAATCGGGACTGTAACGGCACGCCATCTGCTGAACAATACGAGCCATGATCTGGCGGCAGGATTCGGGGGAAAGCACTTCCGCCTCTCCACCTAACGCCAGGACACGAGGAATCACTTCCAATTCGTGTACGACGGGAAGTGTTAAAGTAATGCTTCCATCACTGTGTCGCTGAACTTGTTGCTCAGGATGCCACGGGTCCTCGCTGACCCAAGGTGCCGCCAAAGTGCTGATCTTGATTGCGATTTCGATCGGCTCCTGCCCTGAAAAAATGCCGGTGCTTTGACGGAGGTAGTCATCCAGCTGGAAATCTTCAGGAGGCTTGAACCATTCATCAAGAGCCTTTGCTTTGCGAAAGCGGTCTAGCTTGAAACGACGAATCGGGGATTCGGTACCTGACAATTCCTGGGCGACCGCCAGAATATACAAGCTCGACTGGAAATAAATCACACCCAGCGGTTCGATGCAACGCTGCGCGGCGGGTTTGCCAATCGACTGGTACTCGATTTCCACTACTCGGTGTTCCAGAATTGCGCGATTGATCGTCTTCAACATCCCCTGATGTTCTTCATAAGATTTGGTCGGCAAGCCGAGCACCGCCAGGAATCGTCGGTATTTTTCATAGTGCTCCCATACCGATGTGGGCAATTCTTCTCGCACTTTATTCCAGAAGGTCTCGATCCCATGCCAGAACGGCGTACCCACCAGAGGCAGCATCAGATCGCGTCCCAGCGACAAGGCAATTAACTCGCTGGCAGAAGCGGAAATCTTGTGCGATCCTCGAAAACCAGCCCCCAACTTCCAGGCACGCCCGCGATCCTGCTCGTGCACATCGACATCAACACCCGCCAGCTGTAACGCTTCCAGATCGCGCCGCACCGTCCGCACATGCAACGAACTCAGACCAAGTTCTTCCACCAAATCGTCACGCAACTCTTCAAGCAGACGTCCGAACCGGTAACGTTCGAGGATTTGAAGGAGTTTGTGCTGACGAATGAGCTGCTCGTTGCGGGCCACAGCATTCACCCCATACGGCCAAGAAACCAACACGCCTGCAGAAGCCACGGCACTCCGGCAAGCGATCAGGTATGGTATTCCGAGTTGAAACGAACATACTCGACCGTCAAATCACTTGTCCAGAAGCGGGCCGCAGCAGACCCTTCGGCAAAAGTCAATTCCACCATTGTTTCCCGTTGTTCACGCATCGACTGGCTGACAACTGCAGCATCGAATTCCACGGGAGCACCATTCTGAAACAAGCAAAAACCGTTCAACACCAAACCTAAGTTATCCCTGTCAAAGGGCACCCCGGCGTAGCCAACCGCCGAGACAATTCTGCCCCAATTGGGATCTGCACCGGCAATTCCTGTTTTGACCAGATTGCTGTGCGCAACCGTTTCTGCAATCCGACGGGCATCGGCCTCAGTGGCACAACCGGAAACCTGGATGTTGATCAAGTGGCTGGCGCCTTCGCCATCGTCGGCAATCTGGCGTGCCAACTCAATGCAAACCTCTTGCACAGCGCTGCCAAAGGAATTGAGGTCATCTCTTTCAAGCGGCGCGTCCATGGCCGCGCCACTTGCCAGCAACAATACCGTGTCATTGGTACTCATGTGCCCTTCAACGCTAATACAATTAAAGCTCGCGTCGGTGCAAGCTTGCAGCGTCGATTGCGCGGTCTCGGGAGTCAGCCTTGCATCGGTCGCAATGACGGCCAGCATCGTCGCCATCCGCGGCCCAATCATTCCCGCGCCTTTACACATACCTAGTATCCGAACTGTCTTCCCGTCCAACACAATTTCCCGCTGCGCTGTCTTCGGACCTTTGTCCGTGGTAGTAATCCCTTCTGCCGCAGCCAACCAATCTACCTCCCCATTTCCGAGGCAGGACGCCGCAGAAGCAATGCCACTGGCAATCTGGCTCATTGGCAAATACTCACCAATGATACCTGTTGACATAACCAAGACCTGTTCCTGGTCGGCTTGAATTGCCTCCGCCGTGAGTCGGGCCATCTCATGTGCATCAGACAATCCCTTGGGGCCGGTGCAAGCATTCGCATTTCCTGAATTAACAACGACTGCGCGCACATCCTGACTGGGGGTTCGGGCCCGATCCAGCTCTACCGGCGCTGCGTACATCAGGTTTTCCGTATAGACGCCTGCCGCCACGCTCGCTGGCGAGCAGGTCACCAATACCAAATCTCGTTTTTGTGGATCGGACTTGAGCCCGCAGTGAACCCCTGAAAACTGAAATCCAGCGGGAATACAAAAAGCCATAAGTCACTTCACCTGACGAGAGCGGTTACGATCCGAAGTACGAAATGCCGATTCTGGCTTTCACGGCCCTGACTTGCAAGCCGCCAATCCTGGCCACTCCAGGTGCTTCACTCGCTGGCACCGATCGTGACAGCTGCAAAACAACATCGTGCCATCAACGTCTCGCTTCCCGAACCAAGTGGGATAGTTCGGGCAAAATCACACGGTCCAGAGCGAGTGATACAGCGGCTCGAGAGCCAGGCATGGTCAGCAACAGAGTCCTCTTCATTAAACCTCCCGTCGCGCGGCTCAACATTGCAGCCGGTCCAATCTCCTGGTAGCTGAGCATACGAAACAACTCTCCGTAACCTGGTAATGAGCGTGTCAGCAGCTCAGACACGGTTTCAAAAGTCTGATCGCGTGCGCTGATTCCTGTCCCGCCGGTCAGCAACACACAATCGATGTCTGACTGGTCACGAAACTGCTCTAGTAAACAACGTAGTTGCTCAGGTTCGTCGGGAATGATGTCACGATAAACCACCTCATGACCCGCTGCAGACAATCGATCCACAACCGTTTGACCACCTGTGTCCGTTTCCAGAGTTCGGGTGTCACTCAGTGTAATCACTGCACAGCGGACACTGTCAGGCGCATCCGCCTTGTGTTGATCTGGTGTTGTAGCCATAGCAACCCATTAACGAAGACATACATTTAGTCGGTGCTACCACAATCGCAACCGCGCAAAAAAAAAGCGCCGCACAGCGGCGCTTCGAGTAATTCTACCGAGCCAATCAACTTCTGACGAGGTTACTGATTACTGAGCGATTCCAGTTTCGCCACATCGTCACTGGCCAGGCTACTGCGTTGCGATTGCTGACCGCGACGTACTGCCTCGTTAGCAATTCGGATGGCATACCCGATCTCTCGGGGAGAAAAATACCTGCGGAAATAGCCGTTACTCAGACGAATACGATCCTTGTTCGCCAGTTCCCACCAACTCAGTTTGTCCGTTAGATGCCAGGCCGCGGCTTGGGCCGAGTTACGGGGCACCTGACCGTTACCTACCATTTTACAAAGCTCGATAACATCCTGCTGCTTGGTGAAGCGTTCAATCGGAATCATTGTGTACTTCATACGAGGCGTTGGATCTTTCTTGCCTTCTTCCAGACAGAGCGTCTCTACTTTGATCTTGCGTTCGCGGGATGGTTCGAGATTGAACATACCACCGCCGCCACCACCCATGCCGCCACC
>CEUS01133865.1_pt1 | contig 29704 bp, 27 predicted proteins | sample 427031 | NCBI WGS metagenome assembly CEUS01 (sample SAMEA2622837, study PRJEB7988) | marine metagenome | biome: marine biome (ENVO:00000447); feature: marine epipelagic mixed layer (ENVO:xxxxxxxxx); material: "saline water (ENVO:00002010), including plankton (ENVO:xxxxxxxx)" | depth 140 m | reverse complement strand
GGTGGGTGCGGCGGTGGTGGTGGGTGCGGCGGTGGTGGTGGGTGCGGATCCGGCGCCGCAGGCCGACGCCAGGAGCGCTGCAGCGAGGCAGATGACTGAAACCCTCATGGTCCGAGTCTGTCACCCCCTCCGGGGCTGGGGAGGCACCATCAGGGTGATTCGGTGGTCAGGAGCGACGGATGACCTCTTCGCCGTAGCGCTGCAGTACCTCGACCGTCCGCTCCAGCCGGTCGCCGGGCACCGACACGCCCACCCAGTTCACGCCCAGTTCCTCGAGCGCATTCAGGCCCGTCAGGTGGGCGTCCACGTCAAAGTCGTGGCCGGCCGGGGAGCCGCCATCGGGGCACACGAAGTGCACATCCACCGCCGTTTCCCGTCCGACTGCTTCGAGTCGTCGCCACAGGTCCTCGAGCATCGGGGCCAGTTCCTGGCGTGTGGCCAGGGGCGCGGTGCGGGCGGTGGCCGCCAACTGAGGAGAGGTGGGAAACGGCATCCATCCCTGCGCCGTGGCGGCGACCCGCTGGCGGGCACGTCCGGAGTTGCCGCCGATCCAGATGGGTGGATGGGGTCGCTGCACGGGTCGTGGACGCGCCTGGTTGCCGGATGCGTGGAAGTGACTGCCCTCCAACGTCACCTCGTCGCCGGACCAAGAGGAGATGATGGCCTCGAGGGCCTCTTCGAAGAGTTCGTTGCGCTTGTCGAAGTCGACGCCCAGGGCCCGGTATTCCGACCGCAGATAGCCGGTTCCGGCACCCAGGATGGCCCGTCCGTCGGAGAGAACGTCGACGGTGGCCACCATCTTGGCGACCAGGAACGGGTTGCGGTAAGGGATCACCGCCACGTTGGTCATGAGGCGAATCTGCTCGGTGGCCGCCGCACAGAAGGCCAGGGCAGCGAACGGGTCGAGAGTCTCGTGTCCGCCAGCCTCCAACCATCGTTGACTGGGAATGGGGTGGTCGGTGAACCCGACGGCGCCGAAGCCGCCCGCTTCAGCCGCCGCCAGCACCGAGTACATCCCGTTGCGCGTGGTCAGTGCCGGGTCGTGGTCGCCGGTGGCCATCGGGTAGGTGAACGAGAACTGCATGGTGGGATCAGGGTCCGTAGGTATAGGCACCGTCGTCGGGCCCACGGAACCAACCCGACGAGGCGAAGGTTCCACCATCCACGTGGATCGTCTCCCCGGTGACATAGGAAGAGAGGTCGGAGGCCAGGAAGGCCACCACCCCTCCGACCTCCTCGGGGGTGCCGGCCCGGCCCAGGGGTGCGATTCGCCCCCACCGGGACGGCCCACCGGGTCCGGCCAGTGCCTCCAGTGCCTCGGTACGGGTGAGGTCGGGTGCCACGGCGTTGACCCGGATGCCGTGCTCCGCCAACTCGAGAGCTGCCGTCCGGGTGAAGTTGGCCACCCCGGCCTTGGCCGCCGCATAGGCCGCGTACCGGGGAGCGGCCCGATGGGCTTCGATCGAGGTCACGTTCACGATGCTGCCGCCGAGGCCCGCATCCACCATGGCCCCGGCAACGCGGTGGGTACACAGGAGCACGTGGAGCAGGTTGGCGCGATGGAGTGCGGTCCAGCCCTTTTCGTCGGTCTCCAGGAACGGGGCGGCGAACGTGCCGCCGGCGTTGTTGACCAGGATCGTGGGGCAGCCCAGCCTCCCGGTGGTTTCGACCAGGGCGGCCTCGACCTGCTCGGCCTCCCGGACGTCGACGAGCAGACCCAGCCCATCCACCTCGTCGCCGGCCGCTGCGGCCGTCTCGGGGTCCTTCTCCCAGATGGCTACCCGGGACCCGAACTCGGCCAGCGTGCGTGCGATCCCGCGTCCGATACCTGCTCCGCCGCCCGTGACCACGGCCACCCGGCCATCGAGGCGCATCGAGTCGGGCGAGAGCGGTGCTTGAGAGTCACTCCCCACGGTTCGGACTCTAGGCCCCGCAGAATCCACCGGGGTCGTCCGGCCGGTCTAGCGGGAGGCCCCGCGGACTGGCAGGCTGGCCGGATGGGTCGACCACTCGCCGGACGCCGGGTACTCGTCGTTGGTGCCTCTTCGGGCATCGGTGCCGCTCTGGCCCGGGCGGTGGTGGCCGCCGGGGGCGACGTCGCCGTGTCCGCCCGTAGGGCCGACCGACTCGACGAACTGGTGGCGTCGATGGGGACCGGCCATGCCCTGTCCGGCGACGCCACGGACCTCGATGATGCCCGTAGCGTCGTGGACGGTGCCGTGTCCGCCATGGGCGGACTGGACCTGCTGGTCTACGTCGCCGGCTACGGCGTCCTCCAACCGCTGGCCGAGACCGACCCCACTACCTGGGTGGACGTCTTTCGGGTGAACGTGGTCGGCGCGAACGTGATGGCCGCCGCCGCCCTGCCGCACCTCGGAAGCGACGGCATCGCCGCCTTCGTGTCGTCGCGTACCGTTGACGACGCCAACCCCCTTTTTGCGACCTACTCCACCACCAAGGCAGCGCTCGACCAGTCCATTCGGGTCTGGCGCCACGAACACCCCGACCGGCGCTTTGTGCGCATCGTCATGGGCAACACGGCGCCCACCGAGTTCGCCGAGCACATGCGTCCGGAGCTGCTCGGAGACGCCCTCGAGGCCTGGCAGGGCCTGGGTATCCCCGGTGGCCTGATGGACGTCGACGACGTCGGCAGGGCGCTCGCCGAATCGCTCGCTGTGGCCCTCGACCACCCCGATATCGACAGTTCCGAGATCCGCTTCAACGCACGGCCGCATTTCGGGGAATCGGGCGCCTGAGGATGCTCCGACCGGGCGCGGCTCCCGAGCCCCTGATCAGGCACGTCGAATGGGAAGGCCTCGGACCTGGGTTCCTCGGGGTGCAGCGCCGGGACGGATGTCAGCGGTCGGCCAGTTCGAAGTACTGCACCTCGATGGACATGGGCAGCAGATAGCGCACGTAGATGGAGTGCAACTTCAGCACCGTGTGGTTCTCCACCTCATGGGGGACGATCTCCAGGCGGTCGTCACCGGCATGGAAGGCCTCGGCCCTGGCTTGGACGGTCTGGAGTTCCCCCAGGCTGTCAACCTGTACCCCGAAGTGGTCGCCCGGAAGTCCAGGGGGGCACGCCATAGGGGAATCCTCGGCCAACAGGAACATGAATTGGTCATAGGAGTTGACCGAGAAGATCAACCGCTGTCTGTCGATCGTCATCATGTCGAGTTCTGCCCACCCGAACACCTCGCCGAAGAACGAGGCCAGGTCGGTCCGGCCCTCCTCGCCCAGCAGATCAGCCGGGACGCTGAGGGCGACGTGGTTGATGCGCGTGGGGCCCCGGAATTCGTTTTCCTCCACTTCAGCCATCATGGTTTCTCCTGACCGGCACGGATCCGTGCCTATTCGGCGTTCTCTCGACGACGATCATTCCCGGGGCGGCTTTCGTTCGGAGAAGAAGAGCCGTTCGGCGTTGCCTCGTAGGTACTTGTCCAGGACCCCCTCGCGCAGGTCGAGTTGGTCGGCTTCGGCGACGCACCGCTGCATGGACAGCACGGGGTGGTCGCTGGCGTAGATGATCTTGTCCTGGCCCCGGGTGTTCATGAACTGTACGACCTCCGCGGGCAGGTACTTCGGTGCGTAGGCCGAGGTCATCAGGTGGAGGTTGGCGTACTTGAGCATCAGGCGGATGGCGACACTCCACCAGGGGTCGGCACCGTGCGCCATGCACAGTCGCAGCAGCGGGAACCGGTGGCAGATCCGGTCCAGGTGGATGGGGTGCTGGCACTCTCCGGGCATCGGTGGGCCCGGTAGGCCGGTGTTGATGCTGAGCGGCAGGTCCATCTCTACGCACTTGGCGTAGAGCGGGTAGTACTGGGCGTCGCTGGGGGGCAGGTCGAACTCGAAGGGGACGACACGGGCCATCACCACCGGGTGCTCGGCCGCCAAGTCCTCCAGTCGCCACAGTTCGGGGAGGCCGGCCGTTGGTCGAACGTGGGCCGCCAGGGCGAACCGGTCGGGATGGCGGCGGGTGAAGTCCAGGACGTCCTCCGAGGGGTCCTTCACCCGTACGGTCAGGATGGCCTTCTCGACTCCGGCTTCGTCCATGTCGGCCAGGCACTCCTCCACGGACAACGACGTGAAGAACTCCTCGCCCGCTTTGAAGTAGTCCTCCTTGACCCGTTTCAGGTAGCCCACTTGTCTGGTCTCGCCCATGGAGACGTTTACCCAGCAGTCGATGGCCCGGTGGTCGGTCACTGGTTTCCGATCTCGTGTTCGAGCCGGGCCTCGACGGCCTCCCGGGCCCTGGCGATCCGGGTCGGTAGGTGTTCGGACGGGAAGAGGCCGTCCGCCGGCCGGTAGCCCTTCAGGAGCGTCTTGGCGATGGTGTCCTTGTGGACCTCGGACGGTCCGTCGGCGATGCCCATTATGGGACCGGCCATCCACATGCTCGCGAACGGCATCTCGTTGGATACCCCCAGCGACCCGTGTGCGTGCATGGCCCGGTAGACGACGTCCATGAGCACCTTCGGGGTGGCTACCTTCACTGCCGCGATGTGGTGCCGGATCTTGGCGTAGTCCCCGACCGTGTCGATGAGCCAGGCCGTATGAAGGACCAAGAGCCGGAATTGCTGGATCTGGATCCACGAGTCGGCGATCCAGTGCTGGATGGACTGCTTCTCGGCGATCAGCGAGCCCTTCGTCTCACGGGACAGCACTCGTTCGCACATCATGTCCAGGGCTCGCTGCGCCATGCCGACCGACCGCATGCCGTGGTGGACCCGACCACCCCCGAGGCGCTCCTGGGCGATGCGGAACCCCGCCCCCTCTTCCCCCAGGAGGTTCTGGGCTGGTACACGTACGTCGGTGAATCGCAGGTAGGCGTGGTCACCGTCGGCTATCCGCTCACCGGCCAATCCGACGTTGCGAACCACCTCGAGGCCCTCGGTGCCGACAGGCACCAGGATCATCGACGAACCCCGGTAGACCGGCACATCGGGGTTGGTGATCACCATGACGATGGCGAACGAGGCATATCGGAAGTTCGAGGCAAACCACTTCTCCCCGTTGATGACCCACTGGTCGCCGTCCCGGTGGGCCTGACAGGTGAAGTAGTTGGGGTCCGAGCCGGCTTGGGGCTCGGTCATCGAGTAGGTGGAAGAGATCTCGCTGGCCAGAAGCGGTTCCAGGTACTCGGCCTTCTGGGCGTCAGTCCCGAAGTGGGCCAGGATCTCGGCGTTCCCCGAGTCGGGTGCCTGGCAACCGAAGACCGACGGCGCGAAGGAGGAACGGCCCAGCAGTTCGTTCATCAGGGCCAACTTGACCTGGCCATACCCCTTGCCGCCGAGGTGCGGGCCAAGGTGGCAGGCCCAGAGGTCCTGTTCCCGGACCCGGTTCTGGAGTGGCCGGATCAGTGCGCGGGCCGTCTCGTCGGACTTGTCGAACGGCGACACGGTTCCTCGGAAGTAGAGGTCGAGTGGTTCGACCTCCTCCCTCACGAAGCCGTCGATCCAGTCCAACTTCTCCTGGAACTCTGGTTCGACCTCGAAATCGATGGCCATGGCGGGCTCCGAGTGCTCTGAGCAGGGGTCTGCCGAAACCTACCGTGCCCCTCGGGCAGCGCCCGAATCGAAGGGACGGGACCGGAGGTCAGAGGGTCCTGGCCAGTTCGGCCGCCTGGTCAGCAAGGTCCAGGACCACCCCGCCGAACGCCTCCATCTTCTCGTTGTCGGCTCCTCCGGCCATGTAGCGGGCATACCCACCCTCGAGCACGATGGCCAACTTGAACCGGGCCAGGACGACGTAGTAGTCGATGTCGTCCACGTCGCGTCCCGATACCTTGGCGTAGTGATCCAGGAGTTCGTCGCGGTTGGGCATCCCCGTGTAGTCCACGTAACCACCCGTGCGTACCTCGCCTTCGTCGGGCCAGCCCATCACGACCCAGGCCAGGTCCAGTAGGGGATCGCCAACGGTGCCCATCTCCCAGTCGACGATGGCCGCTAGCCGCGCCGGTCCACCGTGGTGGAACATGACGTTGGCGAACTGGTAGTCGCCGTGCATTATCCCCGGTTCGAAGTTGCGTGGGCGGTGGCCGCGCAACCAGTCTCCCGCCACGTCTAGGCCGGGAATCTCCCTGAACCTGAAGCGCTCCAGGTGCGCATACCAGCGATCCACTTGGCGGTCGTGGAAACCATCGGGTCGGCCCAGCCCCTCCAGCCCCCGAGCCCTCCAGTCCACCTGCGACAGGTGGGCGATGGCTTCAACGAGTTCGAAGGCGAGCCCCCGTCGTTCCGTCAGGTCGCTGGCGAAGGGCTCGGGCCAGGATGGCTCGCTGATCGGCGACCAGCCGTCCACGAAGTCCATCAGGTAGAAGGTGGCCCCCAGGACCGACGGGTCATCACAGACCGCCCGGACGGCGGGATGGGGGACACCAGTGTCGGCGAGTGCGCTGAGTATCCGGTGCTCGCGCAGCATCGTCTCGTTGCGGCCCTCGGGAACCAGTCTCGGTGGTCGGCGAAGGGCCCACCGGTGCTCGCCCCGAGTGACCTCGAAGAGTTCGTTGGAGGCGCCGCCGGTGACAAAGCGGGCCTGCACCTGCTCGCCAGCACCGGCCAGGCCCTCGGCGTCCATCCAACGTCCGAGGCGTTCCGGGTCCACCAGGCCCTCGGTGCGATCCTCGGCGGCGTCAGGCACGGGGACCACCCGGGCCGTTCTGGGGGTCGGATGGGGCTGAGAGCACGTCTGGTCGACCTCCGGTCACCGCCACCACGTCCCGATGGTCTCCGTCGCTGACACTCAGGACCATACCCGCCTGCAAGGTGACGTTCCCCCCCCGTCGGGCGTCGAGCACTGGGGCCTCGAAGCCCATACCCAGCCCGCGTACCAGCCAGGGTCCGGTCGAGGCGGCGGCCAGGTCTCCGTGGGTGGCGCCATCCCGGCAGGCATCGACGAGTGCGGGTGCAGGCTGGCGCCGGCCCTCCAAGAATCGGCCTCCCACGCCGCCCTCGTAGAGGTCCACCATGACGCCCAGGTCGAGCACCAGGGCTCCTTCCTCGTGGCGCACCACCGGCCGGCTGGGGGCGATGGTGGCCCCCCGGGCGGCCATGGCCGAACGGGCGTGGGCGATCGGGGCGGGAGTGTCGGCCTGCTCCAGGACCGCCCTGACCCCGGTCCAGGCAGTGCTGCAAGCGGCCCGGACCAGTTCGACCTCCGCAGCCGACTTGAAGGTCCTTACGTTGGCCATCAGGTCATCGCACGGCAGGATCTGGGCGTTCGGAGCGAAGCGGGCGGCAGCCCGCAGGAATCCGGGGGAGCAGGTGTCCACGCCGATGCTGCGGGCACTGCCGAGGCCCTCGATGGCGACCATCGAGTCGTGCATGATCGCTGGATTCCAGGTGAGCGGGTACATGTCCTCGAACGGCACGGAGTCGGGGATGCCGGCGTCCCAGGTGGACAACAGGTGGGCTCGCCGCGTCGCGGCGACCAGGACACACCCGGCTCCGAACGGCCGGGTTCCGGAGGTCCACAGGCGGGCCATCCCGGTGGCGTAGCCGGCGTTGTCCTGTCGGCCCAGCACGAGGGCATCCAGGCCCCGCTCCGACATGGCGTCGAAGACTCGGCGGCGACGGATTGCCACGAGGTCGCCACTCATGACTGGAACGGCCGGTAGCCCGGCCACCCTCCCAACGGCCGCCAGCCGTCGTCGGTGACAGCCACGATCTCCTCGGCCCGGTACCCGCCGACCCCGTCCTCCCAAGCGACTGGCTCTAGGACCAGGACCATCCCGGCTTCCAGAACGAACTGCTCGTCAAACGGCTCTCCCAGGTCCGTGCCGACCAGAGGCATTTCCGCGCTCTCCAGTCCGACGCCGTGGGCCAGGTAGAAGTGAGGCAGCCACGGAGTGGCGCCCGGATCGACCCGGCGGGCGGCTCGTCCCACCTCGGCCAGTGTGGCCCCGGGGCCGATGGCTGCCAGAGACGCCTCCATGACGGCCGACCACCGATCGAAGAGGTCCTGCTCGGCTGAGGAGGGGTCCCTTCCGGCCACCCAGGTGCGCCCATAGTCCGACGCATACCCCTCCACCCCGATCCCGGTGTCCACCCACACCAGGTCCCCTTCGGCGAAGGTCGGGTCCTCCACCCCGGTTGGGAATGCCACATGGTTGGTAGAGGTACGCGGCCCATCGGAGCGATTCCGGGGCATTGGCTGGAAGATCGGGTCGATCAGGATGTGGTAGACCCCCAGTTGGTGTACGCGGCTGATGAACAGCCCCGCCAGCTCTGATCGTCGGACCCCGGGGAGGCAGGCGGCCTGCACTTCCTCCATGGCGGCCTCGTTGATCCGTTGGGCCCGGTCGATGCAGGCCAGTTCGTCCCGGGTCTTCACAAGGCGGGCGGGGCCCAGCACCCGCCCGGCGTCCACCAGCTCGAAGTCGTCCAGGACGCCGGACCGGAGCATCGCCCCGGTGATCTCGTCGATTGCCAGGCACCCTGAGTCGCCTCCGGTTGCCGAGCCGATGGCATCCGCGAGGTCCGCCATGGACTCATCCAGCTCCGGGAAGAGGGGGGGATGGACCTCCACGTCCGGTCCGGGCGCCGGACCATCGGCGAAGAGTTGGACCGGCCCCTGGAGGCCGATGACGGCCACGGGACGCTGGTGGATTGCGTGCGTGACGTCGATCGCCGGGGCCACGTGGCCGCTGGCGTAGGCGACATGGGGATCGTGGAGTACCAGGACGAGGGCCACGCCCTGTTCGACCATGTGGTGTCGGAGCCGGTCCAACCGCTCGCGATTCATCCGACGGACGTCGTAGGCCGGGGCCTGTTCCACCGGGTTCACGTGACCACCTTGCCTCATCCGGGGCGACCGTGACGCCTCCGGAGCCCGACCCGGGTGCTCAGATGACGCCGTCGGCTCGGAGATCGGCTATCTCGCCGTCAGTGAGCCCCAGCACCCCGGTCAGGACCTCGTCGGTGTGCTCGCCCAGGCGCGGCGCCCCGGAAGGGGCTTCGGGTGGTTGGCCGGAGATCCTCGGGAACGGCGCCTGTTGTCGCACCGCGCCGATGACCGGGTCCTCCACGACCAGGATGTCGTCCCGGGCCAGCACGTGCTCGTCGGTCGAGAGGTCGGCTGCGTCATATGCGGTCCCCACGATCACGTCGCACTCCACGCAGCGCTGCTCCACCTCGTTGGCATCTCGTTCCGCCACCCAAGCCGCCACGATGGCGTTGATCTCCTGGTTGTGGGCCGCCCGGGCCGTTGGACTGGCGAACCGCTCGTCCTCGATGAGGTCGGGACGATCCATGGCCCGGCAGAGGCGGGTGAAGTTGACCTGAGCGGCCCCCACGATGCACACATAGCGCCCGTCCCGGCTTGGGTAGTTGTCGAGCGGAGCCGCATAGTCGAGTCGATTTCCGCGGCGCGATCGGACGGTCCCCAGTCGGTCGTAGGCGGCGATGGTCCACTCCAGGATGCGTAGCGCCGATCCGTAGAGGTAGGCGTCGATGACGCCGCCGCGTCCGGTTCCCCGAGCGTCGCGTTCGTAGAGCAGGCCCATCGCCGCCTGGGCGGCGAAGAGGGCCGTGAGGTAGTCGGTGACGGTCACGCCGGGACGGACCGGGGGGCGATCCTCTTCCCCGGTCAGGTGGAGCAGGCCTCCGTAGGCCACGCCGTTGCGATCCAGTCCGGGGCGTCCCGACTTCGGCCCGTCCTGTCCGAAGACGCTGATCCGCACTGTGACGAGGCGCTCGTCCAGTCGACTGGGGTCGATGTTCCAGCCCTCGAGGGTGCCGGGGCGGAAGTTCTCGCACAGGACATCGGACCGGGCCGCCAACTCGCGAAACACCCGCTGGCCCTTCGGATGGGAGAGGTCCAGCGTCACCGACTTCCGACCGCGTCCCTCGACAGACCAGTAGAGCGAATGGGGTCCGTCGGGCCCGTCGGCGAAGGGTCCCAGATCTCGCAGCGGATCGCCCCGACCGGGCTTCTCGACCTTGATCACCTCGGCGCCCTGCTCACCCAGCAGTCCCGCGCAGAATGGGGCTGCGATGCGGGTGCCGACGTCCAGGACCCGCAGCCCCTCCAGTGGGCGACGGGTCATGCCGGGCTGGAGTCGGATTCGGGATCCCGGTGCTCGGCGAAGACCTCAGCCATCGAGGCCTTGTTCTGGCGGGCCTCCAGGGCGCCCAGCGCAGTAGCGGTTCCGTGCATCCAATGGTGGGCCTGGAAGTGGTAGTCGTAGGCGTCGCGCTGGCCCTGCAGGTCGAGGGTCTTGTTGATGGTCCGCTTGACCACCTGTGCGGTCGCCGGCGGAACTCTGGCGATCGTCTCGGCCAGTTCGCGCACTGCCTGTGCCAACTGGTCGCGGGGGACCACCTGGTTGACCATTCCGAGGCGCTCGGCCTCGGCGGCGCTCAGGACCGATGCGGTGAGCAGAAACTCCTTGGCCTTCCGGGCCGGCATCTCCCAGGGTTCCACCAGGAGTTCCACAGCGGCACCCGTCATGCGTAGCACCGGATTCTGGAAGGAGGCGTCGTCGCTGGCCACGATCAGGTCGCACATGCAAGCCAGCATCACCCCCGCAGCGATGCACTTTCCCTGTACTGCGGCGACGGTGGGCTTCCGGAAGTCGCGTATGCGCAGGCAGCGGTCGAAGTACATGACCTTCTCGTGGTGGTATTTGCCCTCGGGCGTGTCGCGCATGATCCGCCACTCGTCCGGTTCAGTGTCGCCGACCAGTGCCTTGAGGTCATGGCCCGAACTGAAGTGCTTGCCGTTTCCGGCCAGGACGACCACCCGCACCTCATCGTCGGCATCGGCCAGGTCGAAGGCCGCGTCCACCTCGTCGATGAGTCGGGTGTCCTGGGCATTGGCGACCTCGGGCCGGTTCAGGGTGATGGTGGCCACCGCGCCCGTCACCTCGTAGAGGATCGCCCCAAACTCCGATGGATCACACTTGGTCATGTTCGTCTCCTCTCAGCCCCGTCGTTCCCGTGGGAGACCCAGCGAGCGTTCCCCGATGATTGTCCGCTGGATCTCGCTGGTGCCGGCGAAGATGGATGCCGCCCGGTAGTAGAGCCATGACCGTTGCCATCGGCCGTCATCGGGATTGCCGGCGGCGCCCTTCCAGAGGGGGGCCGCGTCGGCCAGGACCTGCATCGCCGTGGCGTGGAATCGCTGGCTCATCTCACTCCAGTAGAGCTTGGCCGTGGTCGTCTCGCCACCGGGTGCCCCGCCCGATTGTAGGCGCGAGAGGGCCCGCAGATTCTGGAGTTGGAAGATGCGGACCTCTACGAATGCCTGGGCCAGTCGGGAAGCGGTGCGGGGGTCGCTGCCCAGCCCCGAGCGGTCGGCGAGGCGCAGCAGTTCCTCCAGCAGTTGGGAGTGGATGACCAGTTGCCGCGGGTTGGTGCCCCGTTCGTGGGCCAGGGTGGACTGCGACACCGACCATCCCGCGTTCCTGTCTCCGACCAGCTGGTCATCGGCCACGAACACCTCGTCCAGGAACACCTCGTTGAATTCAGCGTCGTCGGTGATCTGGCGGAGCGGCCGGACGTCCACACCCGGCGAACCCATGTCGACCATGAACACGGAGATCCCCTCCCGCTTCGGCGACGATGGTCCTGTCCTCGCCAGGCACAATCCCCAGTCGGCGAACTGTGCGAAGGATGTCCACACCTTCTGGCCGGAGAGCAGCCAGCCCCCATCCACACGAGTGGCGCGGGTTGCCACGGAGGCGAGGTCGCTGCCGGCGTCCGGTTCGCTGAAGAGCTGGCAGAAGAGCCGTCGGGCCGGGAGGATGTCCGGCAGCCACCGGGCCTTCTGGTCCTCCGTCCCGTGGGCGAGGAGCGTGGGGCCGACCAGGTTGACCCCGATCCTGCCCACCAGTTCGGGTGCTCGGGCGCGGGCCAGTTCCTCCTGCACGATGAAGTGGTGGATCGGTTCGAGGCCCCGTCCCCCGTGCCGGCGTGGCCACGACACGCCCACCAGTCCGGCGCCGGCCAACTTCTCCTGCCAGTCCCGCAGGAACGCCACCTCGTCCTGGAGGTCGTCGAACATGGGTGGCAGGCCGGCCCCGTACTCCCAGGGCAGTTCCCGTTCCAGCCATCCTCGGCATTCCGCCCGGAACTCCTCCTGGCTGGGCGTCGGAGTGAGATCCATCGGGTCAGGTCTACCAGTTCCGCTCGGGACGAGGCGACGCATCCGGCTGCCCTACGATGCGCTGCGTCCATGGACTTCAACCTCTCTTCCGACCAGATCGCCCTGAGCGAAGCGGCATCTGCGTTCCTCGACGATCGCTGTACTGCCAGCCACGTGCGCTCGGCGGCCGACGACGGCGGGTTCGACCCGTCCCTCTGGAGCGCGATGGTGGAGCAGGGCTGGATCGGGGTCACCACCCCGGAGTCCGCCGGAGGCCTCGGGATGGGGAGCGTCGAGGCCGCGGTGCTGCTCGAACAGGCCGGACGGCACTTGGCCCCCGTGCCGCTGAACCAGCACCTGAATGCGCTCCACGCCCTGGTTGACACATCCTGGGTCGAGGGCCTGGTCGACGGATCACTGGTGGCAACGGTGGCCCGGCGGCCGGTGGAGCGGAACGGCGACGGCTCGGTCTCCGGGTGCCCCGAGCCGGTGATCCATGGCGCATCGGCCGACCTCTTGGTGCTGCCTGCCGGGGGCGAACTGGTGGCCGTGAACCTGGGCGCGCTGGATCGCCAGCCCGAGCCGGCCATGGACCGGACCCGGCAGCTGGCATGGGTCGAGATGGACGAGGCCCCGGCGACCACGGTTGGCGACGTCGCGGCGGTGGCTGCCCACTCGGATCGCGGCGCCGTGTTCCACTCGGTGGAAATGCTGGGTGCAGCGGAGGCGGTTATGGGCCTTGCGGTCGACTATGCGGGCCAGCGCGAGCAGTTCGGCCAACCGATCGGGGCCTTCCAGGCGATCAAGCACCGTTGTGCGGACATGCTCGTGGACGTGGAGGGGATGCGCTCCACCGCCTACCACGCCGCCTGGTCCATCGGCGCCGGCGAGTCGGACGCGACAGTGGCGGCGGCAGTGGCCAAGATCTGGTGCAGTGATGCTGGCCTCCGTGTGGCTGAGTCGGCCCTCCAGGTCCACGGTGGCGTCGGCTTCACCTGGGACTCGGATGTCCACCTCTACCTGAAGCGGATCCAACTGGACCAGGTGTCCTTCGGCGACGCCGAACACCATCGGATCCGGCTGGGAGAAATCCTCCGCCAGCGGGTCGACGAGGGTCTCCCCATCCTCTGAACCCTGAGGAGGTCCCCTCAGTCCTGGGAGCGGAGGCTCCTCGGGGCCTCGTCGCCCGCTGAGGGGCGAACCAGGACCTTGCCGGCCACCTCGCCGGCGCGGAGTCGTACCATGGTGTCCAATAGGGCGGCCAGGTCGACCGATCCGGGCTCGAGCAGGTCGTCCAGAGGCAGCAGGCCGGAGGAGATGAGCTCCAGGGCCGCCGGGAATCCGGTCGAGGCGTAGGTGTAGGCGCCGGTAACGACCAGTTCGTTGAGGATGATCCGGTTGCTGTCAAGGCGGGGGAAATCCATCCCCGTGCCCACCAGTACCATCCGTCCGCTTGGCAGAAGTTGGGCGAGCCCGGATTCGGCCGCTGCCCGGACGCCGGAGGTCTCGATGACTGCATGGACCGGTCGGTCGACCGCCAGACCCGGATGCCAGGGGGTCTCTAGGTCGGCGGGGTCCAGCACGGTCGCTCCCAGTCGGACAGCCAACTGGCGCCGTAGGGGCGAGGGCTCGACCACCACTACCTCGTCGTGACCCTGGCCGACCAGGGCGGCCACCGCAGCGGCTCCGATGGGACCGCATCCGGAGACCATGATCCGATCTCCGGGACTGGTGCCTGCCAGATCGAGGGCGTGGAGGGCGACGGCCACTGGCTCGGCATAGGCGGCTGCCCTGGCCTCCACCCCCGGAGGAACAGGCAGCGCCCGCTCGGCATCGATGACCACGTACTCGGCGAACGCACCCTGCTCGTGGTCCACCCCGGCGACTGGCCGGTCCTGGCACAGGTTGGTGCGACCGGACAGGCAGGCGGTGCAGCGGCCGCAGGCGCTGCCCGGATGGCCGACCACCAGGGCGTCGATCCGGAGGTCCACGTCGGTGCCGACCTCCACGATCCGCCCTGACCACTCGTGGCCTCCGATGCTGTTTGCCACCCCCCAGCCGTCCAGGACGTCGTGGAGGTCGGTCCCGCACACCCCGCAGTACTCGACGGCCACCCTGACCTGGGACGGTCCGAGGGAGGGTACGGCCACGTCCACCACCTCGAGGTTGGCCTTCTCTCGGTAGACGGCCGCCCGCATGGTGTCGTTCACCGGCGCTGCTCCAGACGGGACTGCAGTCCGGTGCGATCCAGCTTCCCTGAGGCCAGCAGCGGGAGCTTGGCGATCACCTCCAGGTGTTCCGGGGTCAGGAACGGGGCCAGTCCACGGTTGGCGAACCACGACCGGCAGGCTTCGAGGTCGAAACCGTCGGATGCGACCACGAACGCCGCTACGCGTTGCCCCAGGCGGTCGTCGTGCATGCCGACCACGGCGGCTTGTTCCACCGACTGGTGGGCTTCGAGGTGCATCTCCACCTCCCGTGCTGAAATGTTCTCTCCGGCCCTGATGATCCGGTCGTCCGAACGGCCGGTGATGGTCAACCATTCCCCGTCCATTTGACCCAGGTCGCCGGTCCGGAACCACCCGTCCACAAACACGCCGTCGTCGTGTACCGGATCCAGGTAGCCACGGGCCACCTCGGGGCCGTACACCCAGACCTCGCCGTGTGGGTCGACCCGGAGCCGGGTCTGGTCGAAGGTCCGCCCATCGGTATCGGCCATCCTTTCGGGAGGATCATCATGCCGGGTGGTGGCGACGGTCGGGGCCTCGGTGGAGCCGTATGCCCGCTTCACCACGGCGCCCAGTTCGTTGCGGGCCCGTTCCACGAAGGCCGGGGTCACGTCCGTCCCGCCGCAGGACAGCAGCCGTAGCGAACTCGTGCGCTGCGGCGCGAAGGAGGGGTCCTCCATCAGCGCCAGGAAGAAGGTGGGCGGGCCCACCATGTAGGTGACAGCCTCGGCCTCGATCAGGTCCAGAGCCGTAGCCGGGTCCCAGTGGGGCATGAGCACTGTGCGCATGCCCGTCATCCCCGGTACGAGGACGCCGTGCAGCAGGCCGGAGACGTGGGCCAGCGGAGCCGGCATGAGAACCACGTCCTCCGGTCCCAGGCCGTGGACGTCCTGCAGCTGGAGGACCTTGTACAGGAGGCCACCGTGGGTGTGGACCACGCCCTTGGGGTCGCCGGAGGATCCCGAGGTGAACAGGACCAGGGCGTCGTCGTCGGATGCCACGGTGGCCCGCGGGACCTCCTGGCCGGAGTGGAGGGAGGCGACGTCTACGACATCGGGGAGTTCGGCTGCCGGACTGTCCGGACACGCCACCCGGACGGTCGCCCCCAGGGCCTCGAAGGCGGCCGTCAACTGGGTCGAGCCCGCCCGGGGATGCAGGGCGGCCGCTACCGCACCCAGGTGCCAGCAGGCCCGGTAGAGGGCGACGGCCTCCACGCCGACCGGCAACTGGAAGGCCACCCGGTCGCCCCTCCCGACGGAGCGTTCGGCCAGCGCAGCGGCGGTTGAGGCCGTCAGGGCCTCCAGCGTTGCCGTGGACACCCGGTCGCCGCCAGCCACTAGCAGGTCGGCACGGGCCGGCGCCGCGTCGAGGGCGTCTGCGAGGCTCATCCGTCCCCCGGGCGAGAGGTCCGTCCGACCGGTTTCACCTGGCGGAGCCGGAAGGCGTGTCGCCGCTGAACACGATCTCCCGGGAGGCGAAGTGCCAGCGGTCGGGGGCACGGCGCATCTCGTCGAGGTAGCGGCCCGCCGTCATGATGGCGTTGGCCCGCGAGACGAACACGAAGTCGGTGGCGGCATTCGCCGTGTCGCCGTCGATGCGGATGGCCGGTTCACTCAGCATGTGCCGGCCACGGTCGGCCTCCTGCTGAGTGGGCTCGATGAAGTCGCGCAATTCGTCGCGGCCCCGAAGCCGGTTGCCCATGACCACGAACACCGCGTCCGGGTCGAAGAGTTCGATCCACTCGTCGAAGCGGCCGTCGTCGAGGAGGTGGCAGTAGTCGGCCAGCAACCTGCGGATGGCTGACTCGTCGTCGCTCATGGTGCGTGTCCTCCCGGTCGACATGATCCTCCACGGGAAGGGTGCTCGGCGAACCGGCGCGGACCGCCCCGACGTGCTACGACAGCGCAATGGATCTCACCTTCACCGCCTCGGAGGAGGCCTTCGCTGCCGAGGTCCGGAGTTGGCTGGCCGAACACGTCGAGGATTCCGGGCCGTTCGGCTCGGTCGACGAGGAGGTCGAGTGGGGCCGTTCCTGGCAGGCCACCCTGGCTTCCGACCGGATGCTTGCGATCTCCTGGCCGACAGCCGTCGGAGGACGTGGCGCCAGTCCGGTGGAGGTCGCCCTCTACAACATGGAGTACGCCCGTGCCGGTGCGCCCCAGCCCATCAACCGCGTCGGCATCAGCCATGTCGGCCCGACCCTGCTGTCCCGTGGCACTGTCGACCAGCAGCAGCGGTGGATGCCCTCGATCCTGGATGCCTCCGAGATCTGGTGCCAACTGTTCAGCGAACCGGACGCCGGCTCCGATCTTGCGGCCCTGCGTGCCCGGGCCGAGCCGACCGACGGTGGCTGGCTGGTGAGCGGGCAGAAGGTCTGGACCTCCTATGCCCGGCATGCAGCATGGGGCATCGCCCTGGTCCGCACGGATCCCAACGCCTCCAGGCACCGCGGCATCTCGTGCATGGCGATCGCCATGGACGCCCCGGGCGTGGACATCCGACCCCTGCGCCAGATCACCGGCGAGTCCGAGTTCAACGAGGTCTTCCTCGATGAGGTCTTCGTCCCCGACGACCAGCTCATCGGCGGCCTGCACCAGGGTTGGGAGGTGTCCAGCACGACCCTGGCGCACGAACGTGGAGTTGGTTTCCCCTTCAAGGAACAGGTGGTCCACGAGGTCTACCTGGAGGAACTGGTGGCCTGCGCCGCCGGCGACGGCCGACTCGACGAGCCGGCCGTCGCCGACGCCCTGGTCGACGCCCTGGTGTCCCTGAGGATCCTGCGCCTGCACAATTGGCGGACCTTGTCGGATCTGGCACGCGGGTCGGAGCCCGGACCCGAGTCGAGTCTGGTCAAGTTGGCCTGGACGTCGATGACCCAGCGCCTGTCCAGTGCCGCGCTGGGGGTGCTCGGGGAACGGGCGCCGTTCTGGCCGACCCCCGGTGGCGATCTGGCGGCCGGGACCTGGCAACGCCAGTGGCTCTGGAGCAAGGCCGCCGGGATCGCCGGAGGAACTTCCGAGGTGCAGCGGACGATCGTGGCCGAGCGGCTCCTGGGCCTTCCTCGCACCCCGGTGCTTCAGGTCGACGAGTAGTCTTCGGCCAGCATCTGGGTCAGTTTGCGCAGGTCCACCTTGCCGCTTTCCAGCCAGGGTAGGTCCTCCGGGCTGGCATAGGTGGTGATGTGTCGGGGCACCTTGTAGGCGGACATTTCCGGCCGGAGGCGTTCCAGGAGTTCCCCCGGGTCCAGTGACCGGCCGGGGCGGAGCACGACGGCGGCCACCACGTCCTGACCCCGTTCGGGCTGATCCACGCCGGCCACGAAGGCATGCATGACCTCGGGCTGCTCCTCGATGACCAGTTCCACCTCGCGTGGCATGACGTTCATTCCCGAGGTCTTGACTTGGGCGCCTATGCGTCCCTTGAAGTAGAGGTGTCCATCGGCGTCGACGTGCCCCAGGTCGCCGGTTCGGTACCAGCCGTCCGGCGTGAAGGTCTCGTGATCTTCGATGCCCAGCACCCTCTGCAGCAGGGGATAGCCGCGTATCCAGATTTCGCCCGGCTGCCCTTCAGGGAGGTCCTCGCCGGTAGACGGGTCCACGATGCGTCGTTCGACGCCCGGCACGGCGCGGCCAAACGAGCCCCGTTTCTCCTCCGGGAGGGCACTGCCGATGCACTCCATGGAGTGGGGGCCGAGCGACTCGGTCATTCCGAGAGAGTTGGCGCGTCGTTCCGGGTCGCCGACCTGAAGGTGCGGGGGCAGCAGGGCGTCGAGGCTGCCACCCCGCACCGCCGACAGGTCCCGGGACGGAAAGGAGGGGTGCTCGGTGAGGGCACGGCTCATATGGGGCCATCCGATCACGTGGGTGACCCGCTCTGCCTCGATCAGGTCCAGGGTCGCGCCGGCCTCGAAGCGCTCTTCGAACACCACGGTTGCACCGGCGTGCATCGCCGAGACCAGCGTGTAGGTCAGGCCACCCACCCAGAACAGGGGCATCGGCGTGTAGAGGACGTCGCCGGGGACCAGGTCGCGGAAGGGCAGCAGGTTGTACGGGTGTCGAATGACGGCACCGTGGCCGTGGACGACCCCCTTGGGCTCTGCGGTGCTGCCCGAGGTGTACATGACCACCATCGGGTCGTCCGGGTGGACCCGGGCCTCCGCGTCGGCAAGTTGGGCGTCGGTGCTGTCTGCCGCGTTGGCCACGAGGTTCCGGACCGCGGATGCCCACATCCGCTCGGTTCCGCCCCAGACCCAGACGGCCCTGAGGTCCGGATGGCTGGCCACCCGGATCCCGCCGTGGCGTTGGCCGGCCAAACCGGGGATTGCGGCCTCCACGTCCTCGGGGAAGCGACGACTCAGATGGCCACCGGCGGTGAGCAGGACCTCGACGCCCGAGTGGGCGAGCGCCCAACCCAGTTCCCTCGGACGGGAGTAGGTGCTCAGCAGGGTGGTGACCGCCCCGATGCGGGTGGCGGCCAACCAGGCCACCACCCAGTCGGGGCCGTTGGGTGCGAGGAGCCCCAGTCGGCTTCCGCGCTCCACCCCGCTGGACAGGAGGGCGCGGGCCATCTCGGCTGACCGTCGCTCTACCTCTCGGTAGGAGACACGTTGGTCGCCGAGGACGACCAGGGTCCGGTCGCCCCATCGATCTGCCACGTGGCGGACCAGGCCGGCGGCCGTGGCCTCGTGGTCGGGGAACCGGACCCGCCGCTCGCTCGGATCCAGAGGTTCAGCCATGTTCCGGGTCGGGGTCGGGCCTCAGGAGGCCCCGATGAGGTGGTAGGCGTTGTCGCGCATGACCTTCCGCACTTCGTCGTTGCTGAAACCCTCCAACTCCTCGACGAAGTTCAGGGGTTCGGGAAGTCCCTCGGCATGGGGGAAGTCCGACCCGAAGAGGAGTCTCTCGGTGCCCAGCAGGTCTCGCAGCATGGGCATGTCGTCCTCGAAGTAGGGGGACACCCAGACGCTGGACAGGAACCGTTCGACGGGATGGCTGGCGAAGGCGAAGGACATCTTCCCATGGGCGCTCGCCAGGTGCCGGAACAGTTCGGGGACCCACATGCCGCCGTTCTCGATGGACACGACTCGGAGTTCCGGGAAGCGGTCGAGGGCCCCGTGGCAGAGGAGAGCGGCGAAGGTGTCGGAGATGCTGCGGTCCGTGAAGGCCACCAGCGGGAAGGCCGAGTGCCGGAAGGCCTCGAACTGGCCCGTGCCCGACTCCCACAACTTGCCGTACTGGCCAGTGCCGCTGAGGCCGGCGTGGAAGGCCACCGGGACCCTGGCCTCCTGCAACCTGGCCCATGCCGGGTCGTAGGTGTCCATCCCCGGAGAGCGGTAGCCGTCACCGGTCGGAACGGGGCCGGGCACCATGGTCACGATCCGGGCACCCATGGAGAGCACCCGGTCGATCTCGGCCACGGCACCTTCGGGATCGGCCAGCGTGAGCATGGGCGCAGCGAACAGTCGTCCATCCCGGTCGAACCCCCAGTCCTCGTCCAGCCAGGTGTTGAAGGCCGTGAAGGCAGCCTGGAGGGCCTGGGGGTCGTGCCGGAGTGCTTCCTGCATGCCGACCCCGAGGGTAGGGAAGAGGAACGCCGACTCCAGGCCCTGTTCGTCCATGAGGGTGAGCCGGGCGGCTCGGTCCCGGTACTCGGGGTGCTCGGAGATGGGGTCGAGGTCCCCGAACATGGTTGCCAGGTCCAGGCCCTCGGTGTTGCGGCCCCTGAAGTAGTCCTCGAGGCTCCCCGGGCTGGCGATCGGGTCGAAGGTGGGATTCGGGATGAACCGGTTGACGCGTCCGCCCACCAGCAGGCGTTTCTTGCCGCCCACCTCCGCCCATTGCATGCAGCGCTTGGCCATCGAGGGATCGATGTGCCTGGTGAAGGCGTCCTCGGCCTCGTAGTAATGGTTGTCGGCGTCGAAGGCGCGGAAATCCGGTCGGGCCATCGGCTCAGCGTACCCCTGCCACCGCGGTTGCCCGGAGGCCGCGAGCCGCTGCGCCTCCACCCCGACGCCTCCACTAGTGTTGGATTGCCCATACACGGAGGAGCACAGGTCGCCGTGGAACACGTCCGCTACGAGGTAGATGGTGCGGTCGGGGTGATCACCCTCGACCGGACCGAGAAGGCCAACGCCGTTGACCAGCAGGCACTGGATGAGTTGAACGACGCCTTCGAGGAGGCGGCGGCCGACCGTGAGATCCGGGTGATCGTCCTGCAATCGGAGGGGAAGCACTTCTGCTCAGGCCACGACATCACCGCCAGCAACACCGCGGTTGGCGGGGAGGACGGCGAGGACGCTCCCCGGAGCGCGGTTGACTGGGCTGAGCGCGGACTTCAGGCCATCTACGAGTGGGAGGCCATCCACTATCTGGGCTACAGCCGCCGGTGGCGCGACATCCCCAAGCCCACCATCGCCGCCGTGCAGGGACAGTGCATCGCGGGCGGCCTGATGCTCTGCTGGCCCTGCGACCTGATCGTGGCGGCGGACAACGCCCGCTTCTCCGACCCGGTCGTACTCATGGGCATCGGTGGCGTCGAGTACCACGCCCACACCTGGGAACTAGGTGCCCGGAAGGCCAAGGAGATGCTGTTCACCGCACAGCCGATCACTGCGCAGGAGGCGCTGGACCTGGGGATGGTCAACCGGGTCGTGCCACTCGACGACCTGCGCTCCGAGACCATGGACCTGGCGGGCCAGATCGCCGGGATGCACCCGTTCGCGCTGGCCCAGGCCAAGAGGGCCGTCAACCAGACGCTGGACGTGCAGGGCTTCTACAGCGCCCTGCAGTCGGTGTTCGACATTCACCAGACCGGGCACGGCAACGCCCTGACCGTGGGTGACTATCCCATCCTGGTCAACCTGGAGCGGATGAAGGAAGCCAACCGGGGCTGAACCGGTCCCGGGCGTCAGCCGTGACTAGACAACCACGGGCACCCGGCTGAATCCGGCCACGTTGCTCATCTGCACCCGTTCGAGGCCGTCCTCAACCACGCTGAAGTTGGGCCACCGGTTCCGGATCTCCTCTAGGGCGACCGCGCACTCCAGGCGGGCGAGGGCCGCGCCGATGCAGACGTGGATGCCGTGGCCGAAGCTCAGCGCCAGGCGTTGCTGGCGTTCGATGTCGAACGACCCCGGATCCTCGAACTCGCGCGGGTCGTGGTTGGCGGCCCCGGTGACCAGGAACACCGGTTTTCCCGACGGGACCCGTACTCCATGCCATTGGGTCTCGTTGACCGACAGCCGCCCCTGGTACTGGGAGGGCGCCCAGTAGCGGAGTACCTCCTCGACCGCGCTGCTGATCCTGGACGGATCGTCGAGGACCTTCTGCCACTCACCGGGGTTCCGGTGGAACAGGACGGCGGCGTTGCCCACGGCCTTGGTGACCGTCTCGCTTCCGGCGGCACCCAGCAGGGTGCAGAATCCCGCGATCTCGTGGTCCGTCAACGAAACCAGTTCGCCCTCCTCGGTCTCAACCCGAGCCTCGATCAGGGCGCTGCACATGTCCTCGGCGGGCCGCCTGCGCTTGGCGGCCACGAAGTCGAGGAAGTAGACGGCCTGGTTGATAGCCGCCTCTGCCTGGGCCGGACCGGTGGTGGACTGTCCCTCCTCCCGGTGCAGCATGGCGTCGGTCTGGCGACGGATCATCTGCCGGTCGGCCTCCGGCACTCCCAGGATGGCGCAGATGATCTCGACGGGGAAAGGCGCGGCGAAGTCCTCCACCATGTCGAACGCCTTCCGGTCCATCAGCGGGTCGAGGTAGCTGCGGATCAGGGCCCGGACCTCGTCCCCGTAGCGGGCCATGGAACGGGGGGTGAAGCTTCGGCTCACCAACCTGCGATAGCGGTTGTGTTCAGGCGGATCCATCATGATCATGCTGCGGTTGAGCCCGGGGTCGAAGTCGGGATCGCTGAGGTGTTCGTACGTGAGGCCGTGTGAGGAGGTGAAGTTCTGCGTGTCGAGGTGTACGGCCACGATGTCGTCGAAGCGGCTGAATGCGTAGAAGTCCCATCGCTCGCTGTGGAAGCACGGCGCTTCCTCGCGGAGACGGGCGTAGGTGGCGTAGGGGTCGTCGAAGAAGTCTCGGCTGAACGGGTCGAAGTCGACGGCGGTCATGGCGTGCTCAGGTCCTCACGGTTCGGATCATGGATTCTTGGGTGAAACTGGCCACCAACAACCCGTCCCGGTCGAAGGCGTGGCCGTGCCCGAAGGCGCGGGCACCGGCGACCACGGGGGCCCGTTGGCTCACCAGGCACCAGTCGTCGATCCTGAAGGGTCGGTGGAACCAGATGGAGTGGCCAGTGACCGCCGTCCGGAGGATCTCGTGGGCATCGGCCTGGCTGACCCCCTCTAGGGGTCGCAGCGCTGTTCCGATCACGGTCAGGTCGGTGGCATAGGCCAGCAGGGCCTGATGGGTGGCCGCACCGGCAGTTGACTCGATGCCCTCCACCCGGGTCCAGAAGGCGTACTCGGCCGGTCCGACGGCCCGGTCGCGCAGGTCCACCGCCCCCACCACCCGGGTCTCCCACGGGATCATCGGCATCTGCTCGGGGCGGGCATCAGCAGGGTCGCCCACGTCGGGGGCGGACTCCTGGTGCTGGGGACCTTCTTCGGGGACGTGCAGTGAGGCCTGCGCCAGGAAGAACGTGCGGCCGTCCTGTTGGGCGGAGATGCGGCGTGTGGCGAAGGTACGACCGGTGTGGGTCGACTCGACCTGGAAGGAGAAGGGTTCGGCCAGCGAGCCCTCGCGCGGGAACAGGCAGGCGAGCGAGCGAACCGGGCGTTCCTCGGCCGTGGCGGTGGCCAGCACCACCGCCTGGGCGAGGAGTTGCCCCCCGAAGATCCGGTGGTAGTCCATCGGGAGGCTGGGGGCAGTCCAGGAACCGGGAGTCTCCTCGGCCAGTTCGAGGCAGCGGAGCAACCCGGCCAGATCCACGGCGGCCATCGGATCAGGTCGTGCCCGTCGGTGAGAACAGCGGCACAAAGTATTCCCCGCTCTCCTCGAAGGTCACCTCGACCACCATGCCCACGTGGATGGCGTCGAGTTCGCAGCCCACGATGTTGGTGCCCAGCCGGATGGAGGGGTCCTCGTCGAGTTCCACGAGGGCGAAGGCGTAGGGGGGCTCGAAGCCCGGCATGAACGGCTGGTGGTTGATGGTGAACCCGGCCACCGTCGCCCGACCGCTCACCATCCGCGGCTGGATGCCCCGGCTGTGGCAGTAGGGGCACACCGGCCCCGGTGGATGGTGCAGTCGGCCACAGTCGTCGCACCCGGCGATGCGCAGCCTCCCGTCGGCTCCCGAGGTCCAGTAGAAGCCGTCCTCGGGACCGGGGTCCACGAAACGGGAGGGGGTCCCGGTCATGCCAGTCCCCGGGTTAGAAGCAGTGCCCCGCACTCGGGGCCTCCGCCTGCGCCGACGGCCGCCACCTGGGCATCCCTGACCTGGAGGTGGGCCTGGCCCCGCAGTTGCATCACCGCCTCGTGGAGGAACCCGAAGCCGTGCAGGCGCCCACCCGAGAGCTGCCCTCCCCAGGTGTTGAGGGGCAGGTCACCGCCGTGGGCGATTCGGGTGCCGTCCTCCACGAAGGGGCCTCCCTCGCCCCGGGGACAGAAGCCCAGGGCCTCGATCCAGGCCAGGGTCAGCCAACTGAATCCGTCGTAGAGCTGCGCCGTATCGACGTCCTGTGGCGTGAGTTCGGTCCGCTCCCAGAGCGACGCCGCCGAGTCGCGCATGGCCATGGTGGTCAGGTCGTCGAACTGGTCCCAGGAGGGGCGACCCCGATGGGCCGTCCCCAGGGCGTTGACCTGGATCGGAACCTCGGGGGAATCCCCGGCGTGGTCCCGGTGCGACACGACGAACGCCGTGGATCCGTCACAGGGCACGTCGCAGTCGTAGAGGCCGAACGGCTCGGATACCGGTCGGGCCGCCAGGTAGTCCTCCATGCTCATGGGGTCGGTGTAGATGGCCTTGGGATTGGAGGCTGCATGGGTGCGGGCGTTGATGGCGATTGAACCCAGTTGTTCCCGGGTTGTCCCGTAGTCGTGCATGTGTCGGTTGGCGTAGCAGGCGATCCAGTTGGCCGCCGAGGCGGCGCCGTAGGGGATCAGGTAGCGGAAGGCCGGCGGCAGGCCTCCACCGCCGCTCGAGGCCCTGACCGGCCCGCCACTGCCTTCGACGACGGTTCGGAAGACGAGCACGTGTCGGGCCAGACCCGCCGCGATCGCCAGCACCGCCTTGTGCACGGCGCCTAGTTGTCCACTGGTCTCGATGCCCCCGTCCCGCCAGTTCAACGACAGCCGCAGGGCGTCGTGGAGTTCGGCGCCCGAAGCGCCGCCGAAGGGGCCACCCGAGCCCGGGTAGGTGGAGAGGCCGTCGATGTCGTCGACCGTCAGGCCGGCGTCATCCACGGCCCGCAGGGCGGCTTCGACGGTGAGGTCCAGTCCCGACCGGTGCAGTCGGCGCCCGATGTCGGACTGGGCGGCTCCAGTGATGACCGCGTTCCTCTCCAGCGGTTCGCCCATCATCCGTCCTCATCGGTTGCGAACATCCGACCGACCGTTGCCTCGGTCGCCTCGTTTGCAGGACCTTCCCACTCCACGGCGCCGTGCGCCAGCACGACGGCCCGATCGCAGAGTTGGAGGGCCTGTCCAACCTGCTGCTCCACGATGAGGACGGCCGTGCCGGCGTCGCGGATGGCCTGCAGCGTCCGGTAGACCTCGTCGATGACGATGGGGGCGAGACCCAACGACAGTTCGTCGGCGATGAGCAGTCTGGGTGGGTCCACCAGCACCCGGGCCATGGAGAGCATGCGTTGCTCCCCGCCCGAGAGAGTGCCCGCCAGTTGCGAACGGCGGTCGCCCAGTTGTGGGAACAACTCGTAGGCCCGGTCGAGGGAGCGGGCCACCTCGGCGGCAGCGTGGGATCGATGGAACGACAGCCTGAGGTTCTCGGCGACGGTCAGGGTGGCGAAGACCGAACGGCCTTCAGGGGCGTGGGCCACGCCGGCCCGTGCGTACCGGTGTGGCCGGATGCCCGTGAGGTCCTCGCCGTCGACCAGCACCGACCCGGAGGTCGGGGCCACCAGGCCGCTGGCCACGCGGGCCACGGTGGTCTTGCCCGCGCCGTTGGCGCCCAGCAGGGCGAGTGATCCGCCGGCCTCGAGGGAGAGGGACACGCCGAAGAGGGCCCGGAAGGGGCCGTATGCGGCGTCCACGCTCTGCAGTTCCAGGACAGGACTCACGCCTCCACCTCGAGGTCGCCTAGATAGGCGCTTCGGACCCGGTCGTCGACGAGCATCTGTCCGGTCGGCCCGTCCGCGATCAGGTGGCCGAAGTCCAGGACATAGGTCCGCTGCGTGAATGCCGCTACCAGTTCCACGTCGTGTTCCACGAGCAGGACGGCGAACCTCTTCTCCCGTTGAACCTCGGCCAGGGTGGCAGCCAAGGCGTCGGTCTCGGTCCGGTCCAGCCCCGATGAGGGCTCGTCCAGGAGCAGCACCTTGGGTTCGGTCACCAACGCCCTGCCGACCTCGACCAGGCGACCCTGCCCGAGGCTGAGCGCTTCGATGGGTTCGGCGGCAAGGTGGGCCAACCCCAGGAGGTCCAGGATCTCGCCGCAGCGACGACTCTCGTCGGGTGTGGGGCGGCCCCGCCCCAGAAGGTCCTTCCAGAGGGCGCCGTCGCCACGGCGGACCCGCTCGGCGATCAGCAGGTGCTCGGCGACCGTCGTGTCGCTGAACAGTTCGATCCTCTGGAACGTGCGCCCCATGCCCATGCGGGCCCTGCGATGCACCGGCATGGATCCCAGGTCCACTCCGTCAAGGAGCACTGAGCCCGAGTCGGGGCGCAGGTTGCCCAGGATGCAGTTGAACAACGTTGTCTTGCCGGCTCCGTTGGGCCCGATGAGGCCGACCCGCTCGCCTTCGGCGACGTGGAGGGCGACGTTGTCGAGGGCGCGTATGCCCGAGAACGACTTGGTGATTCCCGAGGCGTCGAGGAGGGCGCTCACGGTGACGTCTCCTGTGAGCTGCGCTCCTGTTCCCGGCGCTCCAGTCGTTCGTTGAGCCTGCGGGTGGTCTGGCGTTTCCCGTGCTCGATCAGGCCCTCGGGGTGCCGGGAGAACTGGATGGACGCCAGTCCGAAGAGGACGAAGCGCCACTTCGGGGAGATCGGGAGGATGCCTGGCACCCAACCCCGGAAGATCCACCGGAACACCTCGCCTCGCAGGACGAGCGAGTCGAAGAGGGAGAAGGCAGCCCCGGAATAGGCGGCGCCTTCGATGGTGCGGGCGCTGAGCGAGACCACGAGGACCAGCCAGAACAGGGCCGCCGTGGGTGAGAAGTTGTTCTGGTAGTTCACGTTCTCCTGGTGGATGGCCAGGAGGGCGCCTCCGAAGCCGGCGATGGCCGCGGAGACGGCGAAGGCGGTGACCCGTGCCCGGAGCGGTGAGATGCCGATCGACTCTGCGGCCAGTTCGCTGCCGCGCAGGGCCCGGAGCACGCGGCCGGTGGTGCCCTCGCGCAGTTGGATGACGAGCAGCGAGACGACGGTGAATGAGACCACGGCCAGAACCAGGAAGAGGCGGTCGTTCGCGAAGTCCCAGGGGCCGAGGGTGGGACGAGGTACGCGCGTTCCCTGCATGAGCGAGGTGCCACCACCCCCGATCCAGGAGAACTTGACCATCACGGCATCGAAGAAGAAGGCGAAGGCCAGGGTGGCTATCGCCAACCAGACGCCGCCGAGCCGCAGCACGGGCAGTGCGAGGAGCGCGCCAACGACCGCCGCCAGCAGGGCGCCCAGAAGGGCGGCGGCCAGCACCGACAGGTCGTACCGGTCGGCCATCTGGAACACAGTGAAGGCGCCCACCGCGGCGAAGGCCCCTTGACAGAGCGAGATCTGGCCTGCGAAGCCCGTCACCACGGTTATGGAGAGGTAGATGATGGCCAGGATCACTGCCTGGGTGACCAGGAAAAGCCAGCGGACGTCCGCCTGGATGAGGACGATCGCACCGACGGCGCCCAGGAATGCGACCGAGAACACCCGCACGGCCAGCGTGAGGCGCCGGTTGCGGGTGGCGGCGGCGAGTCCCGGAGGCGGTGGGTCGACCCCGGACAGGGGGTCGACCACGGTGCGTTCCCTCCGGATGGCCGGTCGGAACACCAGGATGGCGAAGAGGACCACGAAGGGCATGGATGGCGTCAGGTTCTCCTGGAAGGGCCGCAGCCAACCGTGGTCCATCGTCCAGCGGGGCAGGAAGGTGTTGAACAGGGCGATGGAGATCCCCAGGCCCAGCCCGCCCAGGAGCGCGCTTGGGAGGCTGGTCAGGCGTCCCACAGCCGCCGCTGCGATGGCCACGATGACCAGGTGGAAGAAGTCGGGGGCCATGAGCGTGTTGAAGCGGGGTGCGATCAGGACTCCGGCCATGCCGGCGAACAGGCTGGAAAGTGCCCAGGCGAAGGCCGAGATCCGCTCGGCGTTGATGCCGTTCAGTTCGGCCATGCGGGGGCTCTCCACGACGGCCCGCAGGGCCAGTCCGATCGAACTGAAGCGGAACAGGGCCCCCAGGGCCGTCATGCCGAGGAGGGCCACCGCCATCTGGGCCAGTTCGTCGCGGCTCAGTGGATAGATGCCGAACGGGTCGTAGAAGACCGACGACCCACCCGGGATGATGCCGGTCGGCGTGCGGCCGGCCACAGCGGAGAATCCCGTCACCAGTTCGAACAGGTTGGGGAGGGCCACGGTCAAGCCGATGGCAACCACCAGCTTGGCAACCGCCGAGGAGTTGCCCAGGTGTCGGAAGATCAGCCGTTCCAGCACCAGCCCGATCGCCGGGGCCAGGATGAAGACGGACAGGACCAGTGCCGGGATGACCGGCCATCCCCAGTCGGTGCGGGCCTGGAAGTACATGGCCGCCGACACGTAAGCCTGGGCGCCGAACGCCAGGTTGAACACTCCCGAGGTCTTGTAGGTGAGGACGAAGCCGAGCGCTATCAGCGCATAGACGCTGCCCGGCGGCGTGCCCTGGAGTACTGCCCTGAGCAGGTCCTCACCCGTGCTGGCGGCAAGGAACACGGGCGGCAGTCGGCTGGTTCAGTCGCCGAAGACGGTCTGGGTGGGCTCGGCCCAGTCGAGTGTGGTGTTGTCCCAACAGAGCCAGGGGGTGGCAGGATCGGCCACTGTTTCGAAGGCGCCGCCGGACATGCGCACCGGGGCGAAGCACTCGAGCCTGTAGTCGTTGGTGGCGTCCCCCTCGACGGGTGGTACGTGCTGCCGGCTCCAGTCGATGGGGACGATCAGCCCACCGGCGTCGTAGTCGGTCTGGCTGTTGAGAGCGTCGATGGCGGTCTGGCGATCGAAGACTGGCCCGGCCGACAGGATGGCTGTGTAGGCCTGGTCGGCGTTGATCCAGCCGATCATCGCCAACTCCGAGAGGTCTTTGCCCAGCTCGGCCATCGTCTCGGTGAACGCCGTCTGCATGGCGTTGTCGGCGTCGGCCTCGAAGGGCATGAACTGGGGGGCGACGAAGTCGCCGTCGAACAGGTCACTGGCTTCGGCTACGAAGGGATGGTTGTAGGTGTTGGGGTGGTAGAGCACCACATCGTCCATGCCCTGGCGGGCCAACTCCTGGGCCATGGTCTTCATGGCGTTGAGGTCCATGCAGGTGGAGATGAAGTCGACGCCCTGCTCCTTCATCTGGGTCACCTCTGGGGCGATCCCGTTGGGCAGCCCGTACGCCAGGGTGTCGTTGAAGTAGGCCATCTCGGCGCCGATGTCGTCCGCGTAGAGGTCGATGGAGTCGGCCACGGATCGCGTGCATACCTTGGAGTTCTCGCTGATCCCGTAGCCCAGCGAGGCCACCTTGGTGGCACCGGTGAGCTTCACGGTGTACGGCACGGCTCGTTGGGTGCAGGTGGCGCACATCGACGCGAAGTGCCCGAAGAGGTTGGTTCGGTTGGCCGACTCGGTGGCGTGGATGTTCCACACGAAGGTGGGCACGCCGTTGTCATCCAGGTCGCCCCAGCCGTTCGCCACCAGGGTGGCGTTGAACACGCCGAAGGCATCGTTGGCGGAGATGACCTCCAGGGCCCGGACCTGATTGGAGAACAACTCGTCGTCGAGTACGGATTCGACCCGCAATTCGCGTCCGAACAATCCGCCTTCGGCGTTCCGGAAGGCGAAGTAGGCCTCAATGCCGTCGAGGTAGCAATCCAGGATGCAGGTTCCCAACGGGTTGTTGGTCCGGATGCCGATCACCGCGAAGGCGATCTGCTCGTCATCCACACCAGGTACGCCTTCGATGGGCTCGAAGGTGAAGCGGGGGTTCGGCGGCTCGGTGGTGGTGGTCGTCGTGGTGGTGGTCGTCGTGGTGGTGGGGGGGGCCGTGGTGGC
>CEUS01063414.1_pt1 | contig 29718 bp, 21 predicted proteins | sample 427031 | NCBI WGS metagenome assembly CEUS01 (sample SAMEA2622837, study PRJEB7988) | marine metagenome | biome: marine biome (ENVO:00000447); feature: marine epipelagic mixed layer (ENVO:xxxxxxxxx); material: "saline water (ENVO:00002010), including plankton (ENVO:xxxxxxxx)" | depth 140 m | reverse complement strand
ATAGTCTCAAGTGCCTGCAAGGATCCAATAATACCTGGCAAAACACCAAGGACACCTCCTTCTGCACAGCTAGGAACCAGCCCCGGAGGAGGGGGCTCATGGAATAGGCAACGATAACAAGGCCCTATGGCTCCGTGAAAAACTGAAACTTGACCCTCAAACCGAAAGATAGAACCATAAACGTTCGGTTTACCAAGAATCACACACGCATCATTCACTAGATAACGAGTGGGGAAGTTATCAGTTCCGTCCACTACGATGTCGTATCCATCGAGGATGTCGAGAGCATTATCACTTGTGAGGCGAACTCCATGGGTTTCAATAGCTACGTTTGGATTAATTTCGTTCAATCGCTCGCTAGCTGATTCAAGCTTAGGTCTACCCACATCGCTAGTATTATGGAGTAGCTGACGCTGGAGATTGGTCTTATCTACTACATCAAAGTCCACCAACCCCAGAGTTCCCACACCAGCTGCTGCCAGATAAAGCCCAAGAGGCGAACCCAAGCCACCTGTACCTATCAAAAGAACTCTTGCAGCTTTTAGTTTACATTGCCCATCCATAGCAACCTCGGGCATAATCAAATGACGGCTATAGCGTAGAACTTCTTCCTGTGAAAGTTTTGTCTTCTGATTTATTGATGATGCCTTGGGAGAAAAGGCCAAACCTCCTGCGATACTTGGTACAATGCTTATAGAATCTCCTTCGGAAACAGGTGTCTCCTGTCCGTCCATTTGAGGCACACGCTCATCATTAAGATAGACACTCACGAAGTTTCTTAAGGAACCTTCTTCAGTATATAAATGATGCTTTAAATCTGGATGGTTCTCGACCAGATTACTGAATATTTCTCCAACGGTTTTTCCATTTAATTGGATCTCACCCGACCCATCGGTATACCTACGAAGGGCTGTAGGGATGTAAATCGTTACGCTCATTTTTGTCCTCAATAATTTGTTCTTCGTTAAACCGACTACGATCATCTGCCAGTCGCCATGATCTTATCGTTGAAGGTTTCCCAGCCCAAACTGGCACAATAATATAGCTGTACCACGGCCAGGCAGCTTTTCGATCGAAATCCGAGGGCTCACCTTTGTGATCAGGATGAGAATGATAAAAGCCTAACACTTCGAATCCAATCTGTGTTGCATGGATTTCAATGTCTCGAATCCTCTCAGAGGAAATCAAGTACATCCGTTCACGATGAACTTCGTTGGTATTCTTGACAGGAATTACTTGCAATACCTGCCTAACAGAATCAGAACACATAGTTCCCAATAAAACCCCACAGCATTCTTCTGGATATTTATCACGTGCATCCTTTGCTATAACTGCAAGGATTTCTGTCGAAATATGGAGAGTCACGGATTGTCTCACCAAGCATCACTTAGGTAACGCTCTCCGCTATCAGGGAGAAGGGTTACAACTACTGAATCGGGTGGTGAATCAACTGCTAACCTTAAGGCTGCCGAAACATTGGCACCTCCCGAAACACCAGCCAAGCAACCTTCTTCTTGGGCGAGACAAAGTGTCATTTCTTGGGCTTCTTCGGTTGTAATACAAACAGTTTCGTCAGCGAGATCTGGATTATATATGCCTGGAATGATAGCTGAATCCAGATGCTTTGCTCCCTCAATCCCATGGAAAGGTGAAGAAGGCTGTACTGCAATTAGGCGGATTTTAGGATTAAGCTCTTTTAGTTTCATTCCAGTACCGATAAAACTTCCGGTTGTCCCCAACATTACAATCCAGTGGGTAACAGTACCACCAGTCTGTTCCCAAATTTCCATGGCAGTAGTACGATAGTGAGCACGCCAATTCTCTGGGTTATTGTACTGATCTGCATAGAAATATTGTTCTGGATAAGCACTCACACGCTTTCTTGCTTCCAAGATTGCACCATCAGACCCTTCCGCTGGATCGGTCTCAACTAAATGTGCCCCATATCTCTTTATTAATGTTTTTCGTTCATAGCTGGCATTTGCTGGAAGGCAAATCTCACAGCTATAACCCCGGGCAGCACAAAACATAGCGTATGCAATCCCTGTATTCCCTGAACTAGCATCTATAAGTGTCTTGTTTTTACATAACCTGCCATCAGCTTCCGCAGCACTAATAATCGCTTGTGCAGCTCTATCTTTAACACTTCCCCCGGGATTTTGGCTTTCGAGCTTTACGAATACACTAGCATGTTCAACCGAGCAAATTCGATGCAAGGGAACCAATGGAGTTCCTCCCACGGCCTCATCGATACTCTTGAATCTGGCAGGAACAAATTTGCCGTCAAATGTATCTTTTTCACACATCCTAACTAAGATTCCCGGCTTCACCTAGCTCCACACTAGAGCCTACGAGATTGCCCCATTCAGTCCAAGATCCGTCATAATTTTTGATGTTGTCATATCCCAATAGATACTTAAGTACAAACCAAGAATGGCTACTGCGCTCACCTATCCGGCAGTACGTAATAATGGGTAGTTCTCCTGTGATACCACGCTCACTATATAATTCCGCCAGTTCTTCACGTGACTTAAAGGTGCCAAGGTCTTCTGTGACCGTCAGGCCCCACGGAATATTTAAGGCTCCAGGAATGTGTCCGCCTCGTTGACAAGTCTCAGGCAGGCCCGGGGGAGCAAGTATTTCTCCAGTGAACTCAGCCAGACTCCTTACATCCACAAGCTCAACTGCACTATTGTCAACTTGTTCCTGGACCTCAGAAAGGAACGCTCTTAAGGTTGGATCAGCATCATTAGCATGATATTCTGTGGCTGACACCAGGGGGAGCTCTGTGGTTAATTGTCTCCCCTCTGCTTGCCATTTTTTGCGACCACCATCCATAAGCCTTACATCATCATGGCCATATACCTTAAGTTGCCAAAATGCCCAAGCCGCAAACCAATTGTTACTATCCCCATAAAGTACAATGGTGGATTCATTATTGATGCCAGACTGGGATAGCAGGTATTCAATATCTCCCTTGGATAATATATCACGACGAACTTGGTCTGCGAGCTGAGTCTTCCAGCTCCATCCTATGGCACCAGTGATATGACCTTGATCGTAAAGTTCTGTGTCTACATTAACTTCTACAACGCTAATCCCATCATCGTTGATGTGATCATCAACCCACTGAGTCGTTACGAGAACTTCAGGATGGGCAAAATCAGACATAATTGGCCTCTTGGTTTTTTAGTGTTAGGGAGAACCAACCTGGAGAGATAAAAAATCGCCCAGATCGGTTGACCGGGGCGGTTAGAGCTAGATTTTAAATTTCAGCCTATCAACACACCCAGGTACACCTGGTACACGGACATGAACACCTACAGGTGCAGGTCGCTACTTTATGGGTGTGTAATAATCTCATAGCTACAGTTTGAAATTTATATTAGATCGGTTTATTCAATTAATTAATATAATATCGTTTCTATCATCCACATTCGCTATACCCACAGATGTGGCATTTAACACAGCCCTCCTGATAAGAGAGCTGGCCAGCTCCACACTCAGGGCAACTTCCGAGGAAATTGCTACCTTGAGCATTGCTACTTGAAGCCTGAGCTTGAGTATCATCTCCAGAACCTATACTCACACTGAGAAGCAGCTTCTCTTGCACGCCATCCTTCTCTGCCATGTATTTTTCAAGCACTTGCCCGATAGCATCAGGCAACGAAAGCACCTTGTTCTGACCTACACCCACTGCACGATCAGAAGATATACCACGCAATTGATCCCTGACTGCCGGAATTGGGATTCCAGAACGAAGGGCTAGCGAAATCAAGCGGCCAACAGCCTCAGCATCAGCAGTAGCTGAGCCTCCAGCTTTACCAAGGGTACAGAACACTTCGAAGGCACGTCCGCTTTCGTCTTCGTTAATGGTAACATAGCAATCCCCAAGAGGAGAGCTCATCTTGTACGTGCAACCACGGAGAATATGCGGACGTTCTCGCTTATGGCGGGATGCCGCTGCCGTTAAATCGCGTTCTCGTTGTTCACGATAAACTTCTTCTAGTTCTACACGGAGACCGTGTAGCGATTCTCGAGAGTCAGCAAGTTGCTGCTCAAGTTCAATAACCTGTGGAATACCTTCATTGTCAGCATTTTCTAGCTTTTCCGTCTTACCAGTTGATAGAACCTGTCCAGCCCTTGATCCATCCCGATAAACAGTAACTCCCTTACAATTGAGTTCGTAAGCCAATTCATATATTTCTCGGACATCATCTTCCGTAGCTTCTTTGGGAAAATTAGTGGTCTTCGAGATGGCTGAGTCTGTATGCTCCTGGAAAGCTGCCTGCATACGTACATGCCATTCTGGAGAGATGTCATGTGCAGTTTTGAAAACCTCTTGAACCTCCCCCGAAACCTCGTCAAAGTGTATATGTCCCTCCTCTGCTATCCGAGCCATAAGTTCCTCTGAATACCAGCCTTCTTCTTTGGCTCGACTGACAAAGTCAGGATTAACATCCGGCATCATCACACCCGCTTGATTACGCATAAAAGCTACTGCAAAAATGGGCTCGATACCACCAGAACACCCTGCGAAAATAGAGATAGTACCAGTGGGAGCCACCGTAGTGAGATTACAATTGCGAAGACGGCGTTCAGGCCTGATCCGTTGCCCTTCTGGGTTACGAGCACAAGTTTCATCAGGGCCCCATATTGATTCTTCCCACGCTGGGAAAGTACCTCGCTTTTCTGCCAATTTTTCCGAAGCCCTACGAGATTCTTCATTTAAGAAGCCCATAACCTTCCTACCCATCTCCACTCCTTCAGGGCTATCGTATGTTATGCCAACTTTAATTAGCAGATCTGCCCATCCCATGACCCCCAAACCTATACGACGAATTTCTTGTGCCAAATCTGTTATGGCCTGGAGAGGATAACTATTAACATCTATAACGTTATCCAGAAAATGAGTGGATAATACAACAGCCTGACGTAGGCCATCCCAGTCTATGAGATCATCTGGTGTATCATCAATATCAGAACGTTTTTTTACAAAACTCGCTACATTGATACTGCCTAAATTGCAAACGTCATAGGGCAGGAGAGGTTGCTCCCCACATGGATTGGTAGCTTCATATGAACCAAGCTTAGGCACTGGATTAAATTCATTGGCCCGATCGATAAAAAAGGTGCCTGGCTCACCTGTTTTCCAGGCACCATGTATGATCATATCGAAGATTTCACGGGCGTCTTCTTCTCCTGACACTTCTCCAGTACCTGGATTTACAAGATTATAGCTAGTTCTATTACGAACAGCTTCCATGAAAACATCAGTGAGAGCAACTGAAATATTGAAATTAGTAATCTGGGAAGTATCATCTTTACACGTTATGAAAGAGCGTATATCGGGATGATCTACACGTAAAATCCCCATATTAGCACCACGTCTCGTTCCACCCTGCTTAACGACCTCTGTACTTGCATCATAAAGTCTCATAAAAGAAACTGGACCAGAGGCAACCCCCAAGGTAGAGCGAACCTGGGCCCCTTCACCACGCAATCTAGAAAATGAAAATCCCGTGCCCCCACCTGATTGATGTACTAGTGCCATAGATTTCAGGGTGTCATAGATACCGCTTTCTTTGTTAGATAGAGCATCGTCAACAGGGAGAACGAAACACGCCGACAATTGTCCTAGCGGTCTTCCAGCATTCATCAAAGTGGGAGAATTGGGCTCGAACCTGCCATTAGTCATGAGATCATAAAATTGACGAGCCAATTCTTCGACAGCAGCATCTGAGGCTCCATAATCCTTGTCTGCTTCTGCGATCACCCTAGCCACTCTCCAGAACATGGTTTCTGGATCTTCAATAGGGTTACCAAATTCATCCTTCTTTAGGTAGCGCTTCCCAAGAACAATGTTAGCATTCTCAGACAGAACAGCTGGCGGAAGATCTTCTGGAACTACATCATCAAAGATCTTTGGATATTCTGAGCGAAGCTTATGCTTCATGCCAATACTACTCCGTATTTCAATGTGGAAAGCCACTTAAAATAACTGTTTTTGCACCTATAAAAACCCTAAAATACAGCTTGTTTAGTATTTTTATAGTATGGACATTAATCTAAGTGCCACAAAATATTGCGGTATTGCCAACGTAAAGCTACCCTATATTGTGGTCAAGAGTGTTGTCTGGATAACGCATCACTACATCTTCTTTGTCTAGAAAAACCCTGCCTAGGACACCATTTACCTGAAGGACTAGTAAGCTGTCCATATGCTAGTCCAACGGAGAGGGATTGTCTGGGATTCGTAGGCGCAAAGTCCTTGCAGGAGGAAGTTTTTTCTTTTCACTACGGAGCATTTTTGCAGGACACGGTTCAATCCCTACGGGAATATCATAATCTTTATTCCACTCAACCTTAGTGTTTGCTAGCATTTGATTTTTGATTCCAAAAATCTGTGTGGACAACTCTCCATTCCCTACTCTCACAAGACTACAGAATGCCTCAGGATTAGACATTATAACTGGAGCGACGTAGGTGGCCCCTAATCTATCTATCCTGTCTAACACCACATAAGAAATATCCCCATTCTTAGCTTCTTCAAAAAAATTTTTAGAGTCAGAACTAAGAGGGTAGGTACGACTCTTAATCCCTGATATGGCATAAAAAAATCTAGGCTTACGGCTGAAAACACTTGTGCCATCAGGAAGATTTTCACCTAACCATCGAGCGGCAACAACAAACTGTTGAAAATTTTCATTGTAACACGCAAATGGACCATCAGTTTTAACTAATTCCCTGCAAGCTGAAGTTCGTTGGACAGTACCAAACCAATCCTGAGAAGAAGGCACAATCAGAAACAATACTGCAATAACGCCACTGACCAGGGGTGCCCTGGTATGCAAACGTTCTGTTTCTACGAGTAAAACTTCACCCGCATAAAATAGTACCAGTGGGTATAACGGTAGGATGAAGCGGTCTCCTGACCATACTGTTGGCCAAATCAGAATAAGCCCAAAATACAGTGGGACAAAAAGCTCGGAGACGGTGATTTGTTTTCGAAAACGCCTTATATAACCCACTCCTGCCATAAACACTATCAGGAAGCCGATCACCATCAAAAATATATCCGGCCAAGTCGTCAGGCCTCCTGGTATATAAGAGAAAACATACCCATGGAGGTTGCCCAAAGCCCTTCTTACAAAATCTAGGAAACCAGCAGTACCAAGATCTGGCTGATAGGGATCAACCAACCAAAATTCAGACATATATTGTGCCTGGCCTGTTCTTCCAGATCTTAACCACCACGATAGGCTGGGAATTGCAAAAGCCAAAGAGAACCCTGCCAGAGTTTTCCAACTCCGATTCAGCAGTAGTACTCCTCCCACCGCAATAACAAGAGGAATGCCAGCAGTACGCGTAAAAGTTGCCAGTATGGCCATAAGGCAACCAGCTACAATCCATATCTTGGATTGTTTGTTCTTTTCAAAGTTATGAAATGCCCATAAACACCCCATAGTCAAAGCTAAGAACAAGGGGTCAGAAAGAATCCAGTTGCTAGACCACAAAAATGCCGGAGAAAAAATCAACACTACAGCCACACCCAAAGCCAACCCTAAACCGTTTCTATTTTTTATCCAACTGAATGACAGGACTATTGCTGTTGTAACAAAAAAAACAGATAAGATCTTAAAGATGATCCAGGTTTCAGCACCCAAAAGCATGGCAACAGCTAGAAATACAGGATACAGAGGTGGATATTTAGTGTGGATAGGCTCAGCGGGATCCCAAATTTCTACGTAACTAGCATTTGTAGTAAGAGAGTGGGCCAGAGAAATATACCCCGTATTATCTCCTCCACTGTGGGGGGCAGGATTTAGAGCTGAGAGTGAAATTGCTAGGTGGACTATAGCCACTACTATCAATAATGTTACCCAGATGGGAATTCGGCGATGAGACGGGTTGTCGCTGGAATGTGATCCGTATCGTGGATTCACGAACTCACGCCAGGAGTCAGTGAACCCAATATCCGAGAACCACATGCACCCGTTGCATAAGGTACGTTAGCCGGTAAACCATGTAAGTGTGCCCATGTTAATACTGCAAATGCCAGAGCTTCTCTAGCATCAGGATCAACACCCAATTCTCCTCCATCATTAACCGGTATTGGGGCCAACTCTTTTCGAAGAGTATCGGTTAGTACTCGATTTTTAGATCCACCACCCATAAGAAAAATCTCATCAACGCCCAGAGGGACAACCCACATGCGATATGCTATTACAATAGATCGTGCAGTAAAAGCAGTTAGTGTAGCAATAAGGTCATGCCAAGCTAAATCTTTGGAATTAGGCACAATATTATCGGTTAGTCGGTCAACGTAAGTACGACCATACCGTTCCCTGCCAGTAGTTTTGGGAGGCTCCAACCTAAGGTAGTCATCGTCTAGCAGGATAGTTAGAAGACCCTCGTCGATTCTACCACGTTGGGCCATCTCTCCTCCCACATCAAAGGGGAGTTCATTGTTAGTGGCACGCCTAGCAACTTCGTCAATCAAGACCATTCCTGGACCTGTATCGAAAGCTACAGGTGGTTCAGTAGAACCAGACTGAGGCAGCCAGGTCACATTAGACATGCCACCTATGTTGTGAAGAACACGATTCTTATTCGGTGCTGAATAGAGCAATTGATCAGGCCACGCCACCAAGGGAGCTCCGTGCCCTCCCGCAGCCACATCTCTGCTTCGGAAATCACTGACAACTGTTACTCCCGTGAGTTCTGCTACCGTCGCCGGATCACCAAGTTGAAGTGTTGACCCTCGCATTCCGCTTTCAGGTGGAATATGCCACATAGTGTGGCCGTGACATCCTATAGCAGTGAGATCCCTGGGGCTTAGCCCGGCACTCTCACACACCTTAAACACTGCCTCAGACATCCACTCTCCAAGATCTTTGTTGATTCGGCAGAAACCTTCTGGGGTTCCCTCTTGCATGACCTCGAACAAAAGTGTTTGACGATAAGTTTCATATGGAATGACCTCGAAAGCCATAAGGTTCCATGAGAAATCTTCGAGAGAGCTGCCCTTGAAATGCACTAAAGCAACATCGATCCCATCAAGAGAAGTTCCCGACATGACACCAGCTATAAGCTGTTCCGAATTCATGGGATACTATCTTCTGTTAAATCTCCTATCACCAATGATAAAACACCATTAGCATCCTTAAGAATTTGGGTGGCTTCTTTTAACTCTACACCACGAAACCCCATTACCAAGGCTGTTTTTACATGCCCTGAAGCTGCTTCTAAAAGTTCAATGGCCTGAGAGCTGTCCACCCCCAGAGTTTTCATGACAATTCTCTCTCCACGGTTTTGGAGCTTATCACATGTCGTATGGAGATCCACCATGAGATTTCCGAATACCTTGCCAGTTCTTACCATTGCTCCAGTAGTTATAATGTTCAAAATCATTTTAGTAGCAGTTCCTGCCTTCATACGGGTGGATCCAGTCACTACTTCAGGTCCCACTAGAGGAGCAATTACAACATCATGGGTATCTAAAAGTTCAGAGGTAGGATGAGTACAAAGCAGAAATCCAGTACGAGCTCCCCTCTCTCTTGCTCGTGTAAGTGCACCATATACATAAGGAGTCGTCCCCGAAGTGGCTATTCCGAGCACAAAATCCCTAGATCCTACGTTTCTCTCATCAATAGCAAGGGCACCATCATCAGAACTGTCTTCAGCTCCATCTTGTGAACGGACAAGTGCCCCAGAACCTCCTGCAATAATGCCCTGAACCAAAGTGGGATCAGTACCATAAGTTGGTGGCATCTCGGCGGCATCCATTACCCCCAATCGTCCTGACGTACCAGATCCAACATAAATTAAGCGTCCAGATTCCCTGAAAGCCTCTACCACGATATCTATGGTTTTGGCAATAGCCACACGTTCTTTGGCAACGGCATCTGCCACCATACCATCTTCAGCATTAATTAAATCTACGATTTCTATGGACGACAGTGTGTCTATATCCGCAGAACGCGGGTTCATCTTCTCTGTAAGGCGATCGTCAAGCATTAATAATCCTAGCATTTCTTACATGTATATAAATAAAATTTGTTAAATTATTGCTTGCGGCATTCAGTATTCATGAACAAGCTAACCTTCATATTTTTCTTACAGCAAATAAATATTACATACATTGAGAGAACATCCTTTGAACTTACTTGAACAAGCAAAATCAATAGCCAGCGATCTCATAGAGATGAGACGCGACTTACATAGACATCCTGAGCTCGCATTTCAAGAAGTGCGCACAGCTGAAATGGTAGCAGAAGCCTTAAATGACTTAGGGTATAGGGTACAGACTGAGATAGCGATAACGGGAGTTGTAGCCGATCTCGATAATGGAACAGGCCCCAAAGTGGCCCTCAGGGCTGATATGGACGCCCTCCCCATTCAAGAAATCAATACCCATGATTTCGTATCTGTAAATCCTGGAGTTATGCATGCCTGTGGTCACGATGCCCACGTTGCAGGATTGATAGGGGCAGCAAAATTGCTATCTAAGGAGCGTGAAGAAGGGCGCCTTCCTCCCGGATCTGTCCGACTCATCTTCCAGCCTTCTGAGGAAAGCACTGACACAGAAGGCAAGAGTGGGGCCATGCGCATGGTGGAGGAAGGAGTTATGAAAGGTGTCACAGCCATCATCGGCCTCCACATAATATCAATATTACCTTCAGGTAAAATCTTCTTCCGAGCAGGACCTTTGATGGCGGGCAGTGAAGAAATTCACATTGAAGTTTTAGGACAGAGTAGCCATGCGGCCCAACCAGACCTGGGTGTTGATGCTCTTTCTTTGGCTGCACAAGGAATCACAGAAACACATCAAGCCGTATCCGATGATCTCTCTCCTACAGAATCCGGAGTGTTAACTTTTGGCAAAATCGAAGGAGGAACTGCAAACAATGTGCTGGCTGACCGGGTCACGATAGAAGGTACTATGCGATTCTTCTCTGAAGAAGTTCGGGATCGGCTTTGCCGTTGTCTGGAAACATCCTTCAATATGCTTAAGGCATCCGGAGCCGAAGTGAATATTCGCATAGGACCAGGTTATTTGCCCGTAATAAACAACCCCCAGGTTACGGAGTGGGTACAGGATGCGGCCATCGATCTTGTAGGAGATGACGCAAAAATACCCGTCGACCCAACCACGCTGGCGGAGGATTTTTCATTCTTAGGACGTGAGGCTCCAAGTACTTTTTTCTTCCTTGGAGCAGCACTGCCAGAACCTCGGATGCACCACCGTCCTGATTTCAGGATCGATGAATCTGTGATCCCCATAGCTACAGCTACTTTGGCAGCTGGGGCTATTCGTATCCTTCAGGAAATGAATAAAAAAGGATAGCTACTAAATTCTCCTTAGTATCCATTCCGGCGTAAACCGCACCAGATAGCTACTTAGGGCCGTGAAGGAGTCCGTAACCAACAGTACCCCAAGCATGATGAGCATAACTCCTGAAATTTTTTCGACAAACGGAAGAAAATGTCGGAATCTTGAGAAAATCCCAAGGAAAAAATCTAACGCCAGAGTAGCGACCAAGAAGGGGATCGCCAATCCCATAGAATATACACTCAACAATATCACTCCTGACCAAATTGTATCTTGTGTGCCCGCTAGAGTTAGTATGGTTCCCAAAACTGGTCCGATGCAGGGTGTCCATCCTGCTCCGAAGGTGACACCAACACCTAATGAACCTAAATATCCAGTGGGCTTGTCGTTCAGATGAAATCTTCGTTCACGCATGAGGGGGATTAGACGAAATATGCCCGTAAGATGGAGCCCCAAAATTATGATTAATGCACCTCCTATTCGAGCGATCCATAATTCATAGTAATTAAATACCGTCCCCAGAAATGAGGCTGAAGCACCTAGTACAATGAATATGGAACTGAAGCCAGCCACAAAAAGAAAAGAATGAATCAGAGTGGCCCTGCGATCAACGCCCTTCTGGAGATCCTCTAAGGACATCCCAGTAACAAGGCATAGATAACTTGGTACAAGCGGCAAAACACAGGGTGACAGAAAAGATAATACCCCCGCCATTAGTGCAACGACAAAACCTACTGAATCAGTCATCTATCTTCATTATCTTCAGAAACCATGTGTTGTCGGGCACTCATGCGATGCCAGACAGCCCTAACACCAGTCACTAATCCCAGCCATAACAGTACAAAAGCTACTGTCCATCCAAACAATCTTGGAAAAAAACCTACCACAAAAGCAGCTGTGATAGCTACTACAGATACGGTGCCCAGAATAGTACGATCCTCTCGACCCAAAATTCTGTGGCCTGCCAAAGCTCCTCCAAATGACGCACTAGCACGTACAAACTGAGCAAGACGCCATTGTCTGGTATTTTTCCTGGTTTCCTTGAGTGCTTCTAGTCGCTTAGTGAAACCTTTCTCAGGATCTAGGGGGATTTGTGTGATTTTTTTGAACTCAGGCAAGCGATCTTCATGAGTAATTATATATGATTTTCGGCTGCCAGGGAGAATTACTTCTGAAGAATATCCTAGATCCTCAAGGAATAAAATCTCAAGCTGCTCAGCAAGGGGTGCATCCATGACACCAACATCAATTTCCCAATTACCCAAAAGGCTCCAGGCATTCAAATTACTGGATCCTACACGGCACCAGATCCCATCAGCCACTGCACTTTTCGCATGGATCATGGGGCCTTCCCATTCAAAAAGACGAACACCGTGATCTAAAAGATAACGATACCCTGCCCTCGATAAACTTCCCACAAGAGGCCAATTATTATTAGCGGGCACCAACAGTCGAACATCGACCCCTGCACGGGCCGCTTCAGTCATTGCCTCAGCAACTATGCCCGGTGCTACAAAGTAAGGGTCCGTAATCCAAAGGCGCTCTTTTGCCATAGCAGCTACGAGAGAGAGTGTCCTCATAACACGACTTCTCCTTGGCTCACCTTCGATCAGCCAAACCGATGTATCTCCTGCTCGAGCCACCTGTCCTTCTAGGTAGTTGCTAGGTATAGATTCTCCCATAACATTCCATATGCGTTCAAACGCACGAGCTGCTACTGCTACTGCGGGGCCTTGTATCTCTAAGCCAGTATCTCGCCAGGGAGGATAGTCATTACTACCTGCCCATTCTTGGCCGACACAGAACCCTCCAGCAAATGCAACCTTCCCATCTACAACCACAAGTTTGCGGTGGTCTCGCTGAAAAATACCGTAGGGATCCTGAAATGATGGACGATTAAAAGACCTGACTTCGACACCCGACTGCCGGAAGGGCTTCCAATAGCTACGTGACGTTGCCCAACATCCTACCCAATCATAGAGGACTCGTACTTCCACACCCTGGCGAGATTTTTCGATCAATATATCCCGGAAAATACGCCCTATTCTGTCATTTCTAATAATGTAATTTTCAAAGTGAACGTAATGTTCTGCAGCATTAATAGCATCAATCCAAGTATCAAAGGTGGACGGGCCATCAAACTGTAGTCCTACCTTGTTACCGGGTATCTCAGGTGACCCAGTAGCACGTGCAAGAACATTAGCTTTCATGTCCCATAACCCACCTCTGTTGGGAACTAATCGGTCAGTAGCGGATTGAGATAAGATTCTATCTGTTGTATTGGAATCACTTGTAAGCATTGGTTGTCTTGTCTTTAGTCAGATACATCTAGGCTCTTGGTAAACTGACTTTTATTCCTTTGCAAATCGGTATCCGATTAGCTTATATACCAACTTAGCTATCAAAAAGTCTGGGGCATGTACTGCAGGATTAGGTGCAAGTTCTACTACATCGCAAGCCACTACTGTTCTCTCTTGGAACACCCTCCTTAGAAATTTAAGTGTACGATACCAATCTCCTCCCCCTGGCTCTGGGGTTCCCGTCGAAGGAACCAATGAAGGATCGAAATAATCCACGTCTATAGTTAAATAGACATTACTTTTTAAGGCTCCTATTGCTCGATCCATCCAGGCATCGTTACTCTGCATTTCGTCAGACCAAATCAAGGTTATATTATCGTTAGTATTGGCTTTCTTGGCCTCTTCCTCACTTACTCCCCTTACTCCCACCGAAACCAAGTCTGCCACTTCAACAACTTTGGTCATTGCACAAGCATGTGAGTAGGTCGAGCCTTCAAACTCAGTTCTTAGATCTAAGTGGGCATCAAGCTGAAGGACACTCATGTCCCCATCAACCTTAGATGCTTGAGTTCTGACCGCAGGAAAAGATATGGTGTGTTCTCCTCCGAGCATTATAAGAAAACGATCATCAATGACTTCAACTACACGAGCATATGCTGTTTCTAGCTCATCCATTGCCCCAGGAACGCTATCACGTATTAACCTCAAGTCTGGAAAAGTATGAATGCCAACATTTGAAGGGGATGTGTCGAGTTCCTGATCATATAGTTCTATGTGTCGTGAAGCTTCGATAATAGCTGAAGGACCTTTTTGTGCTCCACCCTCATAGCTAGTCGTGCTTTCATACGGAACAGGAACAATAACAACCTTACATGTCTTGAAGTTGCTAATATCTTCGTCTAACCCAAGAAAACCGTGAGGAAACCCCCACGGTAGATCAGATAGGCTTGGATGGATCCGCCCAGAATGATTCAGATATCCTCTATGGGACAAGCTAGACCCTCAGGTTTGAGATCGATCCCTGACCCTAAACACTTTTTACAGAGGCCATATATTTCCAATTTATGGCGAGCAGGCTTAAAACCGTGTTGTGAGCTTATGTAATCCTCGATCCGGGAAAGATCTGGACTTTGAAATTCGAGAACTTGTCCACAGTTAAGACAAATTAGATGTTGATGAATAGGCTCTCGGGAAAGGCGATGCTCATACCTTTTAAAGCCTTCTCCAAAATCATGAGAAGCAGCTAATTTGCTCTTCACAAGAAGATCAAGCGTGCGATATATGGTTGCCTTCCCAATCTTCTCTCCACTTGAGCTAAGTTCTCGATCAATATCGTCCACTGACAGGTGATCATCGGAACTGAATATCATGGAAGCTATTACCTCGCGTTGATTTGTTACCGGTAGACCCTGCTCCCTAAGATAGCGCCCAAAGAGCCTGACAAATGGTGACCGATCTTGTAACATTTTCATGCTTCCATATCATCTAATAATGATGGATCAAATTCATTCATTAATTCCTGAAATTTTTTTGGATTGCCAGCTATTTTAACCATTCTAGGCTTACCAAGATCGATTTCACTTCTCCGTACTACACCAGCTATAACCCGAGAGAGCCGATCGTCTGGTGCTCGACCTTGCTCAATCATCTCAGAGTCCACATTCAGTGCTGTTCCTGACCTTTCAGCTGAATATTGTGCCGTATATAAGATTCTTTTGCCACTTTCAGTGAAACAACTGACGGCGACCAAGCCAAGTTCTTTCCTCTTATTAACCAAAGGAGGGAAAACCCATAGCCGGTCGATTTCTACCTCGCCCAATGTACGGGCCATCATCTGTAGCGTCCTTGGAATAGCCTCCGGCACACCTGGACCAAAAGCATCCTTCACAGAATTTCTCCATGTTCAATACTTATAGTAAGCTCAGATCTTATCATGGGGGAATTTATATTCCCACCCCTACTTACGCCTACACATCTTATCGTTTATTTCTTAATATCTTTACAGCTGCTATAGTCTCCGACACAACCTCATTACGTACCTGCTCCAAACTCCCATGAATCATTGCACCTGAAGCACGAACATGGCCTCCTCCCCCAAAGCTCCGGGCCAGCTCATTAACATCCACCGCTCCGTTGGATCGGAAAGAGATTTTCACGCTGTCTTTTGTCGGATTCCAAAATAGAATGCCTACCTCAACACCTTCAATTGATCTTGGATAGTCAACAAATCCTTCGAGATCTTCAGCTGTAGCAGCCAAATCCTGATAGTCCTTAGATGGTACAGTCATCCATGCTACCCTAGAATCGTCATCTACCTTAAGCTCTCCAAGAGCACTCCGGAGCAACTTAAAGTGCCGGTACGAAAAAGTCCCATAGAAACGGCGGTACATTTCTTCGGGATCAACACCTCGCCGAATAAGTTCGGCTACGATGTTGTGGCTGGCTGGAGTTGAGTTGCTGAAGCGAAACGATCCTGTGTCAGTGAGTATGGCCACGTAAATTGCTAAGTCTGCCACATCTAGCCATGGTCCACCAGCTTTCATAATAATATCGAACACAAGCTCTCCGGTAGCAGAAGCAGTAGAATCACGGAATGAAAATCCCCCTATTGGTTTATCTCCGACAGGGTGGTGGTCAATGACCACGGTAGTAAGATTCTCAATCAGAGGCTTTATTCTTCCTATGCGTTCCGCTTCACTGGCATCTAGAACAATCGCTACATCAGCACCGTAGCAACACTCAACTGTTTCCTGTTCCGAAGGATCTAATACCCATGATTCATCGGGAACCAGGAATCTAAGTGACTGTGGAATGGGAGTTGGGTTTACGATATAAGATTTAGTTCCTCTGGCACGTAGCCAGGTTGCCAAAGCTACTTCAGATCCAATACCGTCTCCGTCAGCATTTATATGCGTAGTTAGAATAGCACACTCCCTACCGTCCAATGAATCCAAAACCTTCTGGACAGAATCGTATCTGGATTCTGGAGTCTGATATGTCATCATAGATAGATCGCTAGTCGCTACTTCTTAAAATGGGAATTGTTTCCTGAATTTTGCCCAAGTGGAGGCCAGGTGAACAGACCATGGTGTTGTTGCGCCACGTATTTGTGCAGTAGCCAAAGCTTCCAGAAGTAAAGCAGGCTCATTCGGGTGATCAACAACCTCAATGAACGCACCTGCAACTTCTCCAATAGTGTGAGCATCGGAACCGGCCCCTCTTGCCTTAGACCATCGGGCAGCCAACTCTTCTCCAGGTTTGTTCAAGGAACCCGGATGAAGCCGTCCGTTGAAAACTTCAACTACATCTACTAGTGGAACAAGCTCTTCAGCATAACGACCCGACCCGCCTTTACCACGGGCATAGGGATGTGGCAGGTACACAATCCCTCCCTGCTCTCCGATAATACGGCAAACTTCCTTGGCAGGAATTCCTTTGGGGATCTCTTCTTTTATGTAGAGGCCAATGACATCAATGCCCTCTGCCGTACTAACCTCCTCACCTGGAATCACTGAATCCGGAAATTCTTTGGCCATATCCAAAGCCATTGCCAAACAATTGTGATCGGTGATAGCTATGCGTTGGACACCTCTATTTTGAGCGGCCTCAAGAACACGGTATGGATCTGAAAGGCAATCAAAAGAAGCTCTGGTGTGGAGATGCATATCAATCCTTATTCTTCCTGACGACGGACCCTGGTCGCTCCGGGGTTGCTTGCGTATCTGATCCAAAATTTCGTGAGCCGATAACATTAGATCTTCAGGGAGGCGATCATTAACCAACACGTAATCTGCCTTGTTTCTTTTGAACTCGGGAGCCATCTGGCTGGCAATAATCTTCCGTGCTTCTTCTGCGTCTAGGCCTCGACCGCTGGTTAACCTAGACATCCGGATATCCTCTGGAGCATCTACCAGAACAGTCACATCAAAATCATCTTCTAAGCCAGCTTCAAATAGGAGTGGCACCTCTGATACAGTGATCGCAACACCCTCGTTTAACCTTTCCCTGGTCCATCTATCTCTAAGCACCCAAATACGCGGATGGAGAATTGCTTCAAGGTTATCACGTGCATCTTTATCATTAAATATTTTGTGGCGAAGGACCTTCCTATTTAGAGATCCGTCCGCATTCAAAATATCTTTTCCGAATGCACTTACAATCTCTTCTAGGCCTGGACTTCCGATTTTCACAGCTTCCCGTGCTAATTCGTCAGCACTTACAACCGAAATGCCTTCGCCTGACCAGCACTTGGCAACTGCAGATTTGCCGGCAGCTACATTTCCGGTAAGCCCTATAGACAGATGGCCCCCGGTACTCGAAGAACCAAGAATACGATTCTTAAAGAACAAAAACAGCACAATAGCACTTAGGGTAATAACAGCCACCCAGAACGTACCTAGATATTCCATTCCAATCTGCCATCCGCGTGCGACACCATATGCAAAACTCAACCCCATCACCGCCCATCCAACGACACCCAAAAAATCAAATACGAGAAAGCGACGATAGGACACTCGTGTAGACCCTGCGAACAATGGCATGAGGGTGCGTACAAAAGGAATCATACGTGCACAGCTTATAGATAATATCCCATAACGTCCAAATAGAGTTGAGGCTCTATCATGGTAAATCAGAAGGTTCTTTCTCCAGGTTAATCTGGTCAGATGTCTTTTGTTGTACAAGAAACGATTGCCCCCAAAACGTCCCAGCATAAAACCGCATGAATCGCCGAGTGTGGCGCCCAATAAAATAGCAACTACCACCGTTACAAAGTTTAAGTGGCCCTCCAAAACTAGGGCGGTCGCAGCAATAATCGTAATTTCTGTAGGAACAATTATGCCTATAATTAGAGCTGTCTCTAACATGGCCATAGCACCAATAAAGAAGGGTCCGTAGGTTGCTATGTTAGTGCTAATCAACTCGATCATGATTAGGTAACTGCCAATTTTTTGCTAGAGAAGCCATCTTCAATAAAGAAGTTGCTAGAACAGAATACCACCGATCTACTCTTGGCTATTTTTCTATCCGTTTATTAAAAGAACCTGATTGTGAATATTACTCAGGTTGGTCCAATTTCTTAACTTTCATGAGTTTACGCATATCATATGCCCAACGTAAATATCGCTCTACATCAGTTGCGGCAGGTGCTGCACCAGTATCACCGTATGCCGTATCCATACGCCATCTCATATAGTTTCTCGGTGGGATGGGAAGGAAGGGAGGTCGCAGGTACCATCGTTTCGACCTAAATGCCCAAGCAGCACTCAAAATTATGGGAACGAGTGAAGGTTTTTTGATAGCTGCTTTTACGAGTCTTATATATATGTTTTCTGGGAGGATTCTCACGACCTTAAACCCATCTGAAAAAGCAACTGGAAAAATCAGGCATAAACAAATCTACCTGTGCACCTAAACGAATTCAACGATCGTTGTCCTTGGAGATTTGTGTTTACGCATCAGAAAAATCATAAGTTTTCTGGTGTAGGAGGACCAAAAAAAAACTATTATAGAATTTCCAACAAATGATAATCAGGAGTTGAAGGTGCCCAATCGATTGTCCAAAGAAAATAGCCCGTACCTTATACAACACGCTGAAAATCCAGTGGATTGGTATCCTTGGGGAGATGAAGCCTTCACTCAAGCCAAGATGCGAAACGTACCCGTCCTTCTTTCCATAGGTTACTCGGCATGCCATTGGTGTCATGTTATGGAAAGAGAATCCTTTGAAGATCCCGTAACCGCCGAAATCATGAACCAAGGTTTTGTAAACATCAAAGTGGATCGAGAAGAAAGGCCGGATATAGACTCCTTATACATGCAATCGGTACAAGTAATATCGGGTCACGGGGGATGGCCTCTGACAGTGTTTCTAACCCCAGAGGGAGATCCCTTTTATGGAGGCACATACTTCCCGCCCGAATCCCGCCAGGGATTGCCTTCTTTCCGTCAGATTTTAAGTGCTATCCAAAAAGCCTACAGAGATAATCACGGTGAAGTTTTGGAGAATGCCGGAAAACTAAGGTCCGTGCTAGAACGCAGTACTGCAGAGATCGGAGAAGGGCCCCTGACCGGTGATGGAAAGAAGATAATCGGTACTGATTTATTGGATCATGCATACCATTTTCTATCATCTCGCTTTGATCCCACCCACGGTGGTTTCGGAGGTGCACCGAAATTTCCCCAACCCATGACCCTAGAGTTTGCGTTGAGATTTTACTCTCGGCAAAAGGACGAACAGGCTCTGAATGTCGTCATTCATACTCTACGCAAAATGGCTAATGGAGGGATGTACGATCATTTAGCAGGCGGTTTTCATCGTTACTCGGTAGATGCACATTGGCTAGTGCCTCATTTCGAAAAGATGCTATACGACAACGCTCTTCTGGCACAGATATATCTGAATGCCTTCCAAGCCACCGGATACAGCGACTTCAAGCAGGTAACAGAACAAACCTTAGACCACATACTTAGAGATATGCGTGATCCTGAAGGCGGGTTCTATTCTGCCCTTGATGCTGATTCAAACGGGGAAGAAGGTGTTTTTTACCTATGGGATCCTGCTCAGATTCGAGAAGTGTTGGGCGCAGACTTGGCCACCCTTTTCGGGCGCTGTTACGACGTCAGCAATACTGGAAATTTCGAAGGCAGCAATATACTACATCTTCCCCATGATCTAAATGCCATAGCCCGGAGTGAGGGCATGGAAATAGAACAGCTCCATGAGAGTCTTCGTAAGGCAAGGAAAAAATTACTAAAGACTCGAAACCTGAGAGAAAAGCCCCTAAGAGACGATAAGATTCTGGCCAGCTGGAATGGTTTAGCATTAAGAACACTGGCGGAGGCCGGAGGGGCTTTGGGGCGTGATGACTATCTGCAGGCAGGAATTTCCGGGATAAATTTTGTGCTTTCGCGAATGAGGCGTAACGATCGGTTGCTTCGATCATATAAAGATGGAACAGCACGAATAGATGCCTTCTTAGAGGACTATGGTGCAGTTGGGAACGCTTTGGTGACTGTGTACGAAGCCACCCTTGAACCAAATTGGATAGAAGAAATTCACTGGATTGCTAATCGTATGATTGATCTCTTTTGGGATGAAGAGAGTGGTATATTTTACGACTCCCCAGATGACAGAAAAGATCTTATAATCCGAGCTCGAGACATCATGGATAATGCTATGCCTTCGGGAAATTCTCTTGCCGTAGAGCTCCTAATAAGGACAGCGCAACTTTTTGGAGACGAAAAACATCGAAAAATTTCTGAACGCGTTCTCGACCGTGAATCTGGTTCTATGGCAAGGTTTCCAACAGCATTCAGCAGGCTCCTGTCTGCTCTGGACCGTAAAGTGTCCAGACCCATTGAGATTGCCATTGTAGGAAAGCGTGATGATCCAGCAACATGTGATCTGCTTAGGGCAGTCCTAGGTCAATATCTTCCCAACAGGACATTGGCAGGAATATCTCCCGGGGAGACCATCGGCTACACTTTGCCAATTTTAGCGAACCGAGCGGAACAAAGAGGGAAACCGACTGCTTACGTTTGCGAGGGCTACACCTGTAGCCAACCAGCAGACAGCCCTGAATCTCTTACAGAACAACTAAAAAGCTTAGTTTAATCGTAAAAATTGAACTCTATAGCAATCTGATTGATCTGCATATAAAGCACTAAATTTTCAATCCGACTGAGTATAAACACAATTTAATATTCCATTATGATTAAGAGTTACACTATCTTAGTGTTATATAAGACTTAAACCTGATACCAGAGACAGCATGAAGACTAAAGAGAAAAAAGTTGCGGCCACACAAGGTACGTCGGATATCAGCCCAGAATGGCTTTTAGAAGCTTATCGAACCATGGTTACTGCAAGGCGACTAGATGATCGCGAGATAGTTCTCAAGCGACAAAATAAGATTTTCTTTCAGATTTCTGGTGCGGGGCATGAAGCCATTCAGGTAGCCATAGCTGCTCACATGAATAGTGGCCATGACTGGGTATACCCCTACTATCGTGATAGAGCATTTGCTCTCGCACTCGGACAGAGTCCCCTAGACCATCTCCTGGGATCTGTGGGAGCGCAGGACGATCCAAACAACGCAGGGCGACAGATGCCATCACATTTCTCAGATAAACGTTTCAACATCTCCAATTCATCATCATGCACAGGAACCCAATTTCTTCAAGCGGTTGGAGGTGCAGAAGCTGGATGGCGAATTGAGCTGCTCCCTGAGCTCAAGGACAAGATTTCCGGATTCCACAAGGACGAAGTCATCGTGGTATGTTCCGGAGATGGCGCCACCTCGGAAGGGGAATTCTGGGAAGCATTGAATATCGCCTGTAATCTAAAGCTTCCTGTTGTTTTCCTCATTGAAGACAACGGCTACGCCATCTCAGTTCCAGTAGAAATAAACACTGCAGGAGGAAGTATATCTAAGCTTGTTAATGGTTTCCCAGATCTTCTGATCCGGGAGTGTGATGGCACCGATTTGGTAGACAGCTACGTTACTACTGGTGAGGCAGTTGCTTATTGCCGTGCGCGGAAAGGGCCCGCACTTGTACACGCACATACTACTAGGCCTTACTCCCATTCCATGTCAGACGACGAAGCTATGTACCGTCCTAGTGCAGAGATAGAGGAAGAAGCAAAACGAGACCCTCTCCTAAGAGCACGTACGCTTCTCTTAGATCAAGGAATTTCAACTCCTGAGGACTTAGATGATCTCGAGGAAGAGGTTCAGAGGATGGTTGCAGAAGCGGCTGACGAAGCTGAGAAGCACCCCCAACCTAACCCAGAAACAGTACTAGAACATCTCTATTCAGAGGAAGTGGACGCTACAGGAGATCAGTTCGATAGTGAAGATTCTCCAGAATTTACAGACGAAAAAGAATTGACTGTCGTTGACCTATTGAATGCTTGTATGCGTGACGAGATGGAGCGAAATCCTTTGATCTTGGTTTTCGGAGAAGATGTAGCAGATGCATCTCGGGAAGAAGTATTGACTGAGGTCAAGGGAAAGGGTGGGGTATTCAAGGTTACACATGGCCTGCAAAGCCGTTTTGGTGGTGGACGAGTATTTAATGCTCCCCTTGCCGAAGCCAGCATCGTTGGTCGGGCAATCGGTATGGCTCAACGTGGATTCAAGCCAGTAGTTGAGATTCAATTTATCGATTATATATGGCCAGCTTTCATGCAAATACGTAATGAATTAGCCACTATGCGATACCGGTCAGGTGGGGCTTTCTCTGCCCCATTGGTTATACGTGTACCATATGGAGGGTACCTAAAGGGAGGTGGCCCCTACCATTCACAGACCGGAGACACCCTCTTCACCCATACTCCTGGCCTGAGGGTAGTACTGCCTTCGAATGCTATGGATGCCAATGGGTTACTGAGAACAGCCATCCGTTGCGATGACCCTGTAATCTTCCTGGAACATAAGCACCTATATCGGCAAACCCATAACAAGGGTCGCTATCCAGGTAAAAATTTCATGATTCCTCTGGGGAAGGCGAATATAGTTCGCTCAGGCTCAGACCTGACCATTGTAACTTGTGGTGCACTGGTAAAGCGTTCTATGGACGCAGCAAAGAAAGCAGAGAGCGAGCATGGCATCGACTGTGAAATCATAGATTTACGAACACTTTCACCCTTCGATATGGAATCTATATCTGCCTCGGTGAAGAAGACGAACAAAGTGATCATAGCCTATGAAGACTGTCTTTCTTGGGGGATAGGATCTGAGATTGCAGCCCGTATATCAGACGAACTTTTCCCCTGGCTAGATGGTCCGGTGCGACGAGTAGCCTCATTGGACACCTGGGTCGCCTACGCACCCCAATTAGAAGAAGTAATCCTTCCTCAGCCCGAGGATGTCCTCAAGGAAATATTATACTTGGCTAAGTATTAGAAAGCTTTTACCGCTACCAAAACAAACAATGCTTTCAAATCTAAATTCCTGAACTATTTTATAGTTCAGTTACGGCAAAACCAGTCTCGTGCTTCCCACAAGTCGTTACCAACAAGATTAGAATCTAGTAACTGCAGGAGCAGTGGGCTTCGCGTCCTTTGTGCGTGGAACCGACTGGCTGTCATGTAGCCGTAGAAGTTCCCCTTACGATCAATAATCGCAGGAGGATCAGACGCATGTTGGTTCCATGGAGAGTTAGAGCTATAGCGGGAGCCGTAGTCACTATGTCGGTTCCAGATACTCGTACTACTGTAACGGGAACCGTAATCTTTGGATCTATTACAGATTGATTCAGGGTTAAAAGGCCTGCAATTTAGACAACCGAGAAAAACATCTTGATCAGGGCCCCCGAAGAGAAGAAGTTCAGGTGCTTGAGCAACCAGGGATGTCACGCAAATAAAAAAAACAAAAGCAGTATGGAAAAATAATCTTAAGATCACACTGTCCCCTTATCGCCCTAAAGATAGATACCGTGACCCACCCAATGCTGTTGTACGAAAAGCAACCGCATTCTGAATAAGTTCGTCCACTTCATCTGTAGATAATTCAGCGATAGCAGCAGCATCGGCAAGCTGAACAAATAAAGCCTGGTAATGCAGAGGAATGTTAAGTGTGCTGCGATCCTGCCAGATTTCTCTGTTTCGGATGCCACGGTATTGATAAACATCTCGTACTAGAAAAAGATTTCTGTCCATGTCGAACCATTCAGCGCCCATTTGATCGCTCCCCCGCACCAATCCTTCTGGGCGATTTTCATTTAAATCTCGCATTACCAACTTAGTGGCCAACCCGTGCCTAACTCCCCAATCTCGTAGGCCTAGATCTTCAAGTAAACCAGCACTGCTTGCAAAATAGATAGGGCGCTCATCGATGGAATCATAAATAAAGCTAAGTGCCAGCCGATGGCCACGGTTCAAGTATAGGCCTTCCGGATAAGTCACGACTACATCGCCTAGGGATAAGGGCAAGTCTTTAGGGATGGGTCCAGACCCTACAGCATCTAGTATATCATCCTCCGAATCCGTAATTGCCGATTCCGGAATTGGCGTTACGGGATAAACACCAAAAGAAAACTCTTCGCTGAATGACCTTTGCCGACTCGGATCTGTCATATCTCTAAGTTGCTTAGGATACCAGTCCGTGTAGAGGTATTGGACAACTACTACACTCACATCTTTCCGAACTCCTTCGACTTCCTGTAAATACCAAAGTGGAAAAGTATCGTTGTCTCCATTAGTAAAAAGTATCCCATAAGGTTCTACGCTCATAAGAAGGTCGTACGCCCAATCGCGAGCTGCATAATCCCCTGATCGGTCAGCCCATGACCAATTGAAAATCAATGGAATAAAAACAACGACAAACATAGGGATTGTCTTTAGGTACGCCCTTTCTCCACCCCAACGATCGGAGAGTGCGGCCCAAAAACCAGTGAGACCTATACCAACCAGATTACCCCACAAAATGAATCCAGCAACAAAGAAATAGTCTCGCTCTCTAACCTCATGAGCCGATCTATCTGTGATATAAGAAGCTAATGAAAATCCGTATTTAAAATTCAGATATACAACAAGGCCAAAGGTCAGGGTTAAGATAAGTACTGTTAAATAAGCGAAAATATTCCGGTCTGCCCTCCATATAACAATTAACCCCATTAATCCCATAGATAAAAACAGCAGGGTAATCGGGAAACGTCCGCCTACCAAGGGTGGTTCTCCTTCAAGGCCCCTTGCCCATTGCCAATCAAAGTACTGAGAGTAATTCAGTAACTGGTGCCAGAATGGTGCTTGCCGATCGACCATAGGAGGCTTGGCGTACTGTTCACGACTTAGGGAAGATGCTAAGGCCGGACAACCAGTATTTCCATTTGTATAGATTGCCACGACTGCACCAACAGCGGACTCACAAATAGGATCGCCTTCATTTATGATCGGATCTTGAGCAGCACGAATTGGCAGAAATAAATTAAACGATAACCCCAGGGCCACCAATGGAATCATACGTATCCAGAACCTCCAACTAAGAAGTATTGCCGGACATACTAGAATCATAAAGACACCAAAAGCAGGTAACGGAAGTAATGACATAAGATGATTGGTAGATCCAAGAACCATCGCATATATAGCCACTAGCAATATTTTCAGGTTCAGGTGTCTGTCCTGATTATCATACCATCGAATGAGTAGCCAAGAAGAAGCAGCAATTATGGCTACGCTCACTGTATACACTTTCTCGTTTACGTTTGATTGATTCCATACAGTGTAAGCAGTAGCTCCTATTAGAGCTCCAGATGCGGAACCCAGAATTGCCATCCAACGCTTTTCTAGAACCACCGACAGGATTCGGTAATTGATCATAAAAAAGAAGAACGTAGCCGTAGCACTAGTAATCGCAGCTAGAAGATTTATGCGGAAAGCCACAGAAAATCCTAATGGAGCAATTAGCACACTCCACGTACGAGCCAACGATACAAACAATGGATTGCCGGGAGGGTGGGGGATACCCAGGATATGACCCGTAGCAATGTACTCACTAGCGTCCCACCATGATGTGGTGGGTGCCAAGGTTACATAATACAGGGCAAAAACTGTAATGCTGATAAGAGTTCCAGCAAGGTACGGTGGCTTGTATCCGGTCATCCGTTACTCTTTTGTTAGGAATAATTTACTAAGAGTGTCCGTAGCAATTTGTAGTCTATGCCCCCTTCACAGTTCCGTCTGTAATCAGTTTAATAAAAACATTTATAATCATCTTAATCTTTTCAAAACATAGAAATAGTAAACCATAAAGCTGGAGATCTCCTCTACCAAACCAATACTAAACCAATACTTTCTTAAGTTATATGGATAAAATTAAAACTTTACGATCCGTGAATAGCTGGTTGTTCGACAAAGCAGATACGAAGGAGAAAGATATCCTTCTTGACCGAGTGGATAGAGAGATTCCCGCTTCGGTAATTGCTCCACGCACGGGAGGTCACGACTTACCTGGTTGGATTGTTCTCCATGGGCTCACCCCACCGGGACGATCTCACTATAACTTACTTCGTTTTGTAAGGGCTCTTGCCTCATCACGTGCTGCTGTGTTGGTTCCTGAGGTGCCTGAGTGGACAAAACTTAGGATTACCCCTGAAGTCACAATTCCCACTGTCAGGGCAGCCTTAAGAGGACTCCGCAAATTAGATATAACTAATGATGGGCCATATGGAATCATAGGTTTCTCATTTGGAGCACCCCAAGCAATAATAACAACAAGCCAGAAAGATATTTCTGAACAGATTGCAGTAGCTTTGGGATTCGGGGGCTATTGTGACATGGAACGCTTGGTAAGATTCCAGATGACGGGTGAACATGAATGGCTAGGAATTAAGCATCATATCCGACCTGATCCCTATGGGAGATGGATAATCGGTGGAAATTACTTGACTTCTATTCCAGATTTCCAGAACGCACAAGATGTAGCAAGTGCACTTTTGGAACTTGCAGGAGAGGCCGGGAAACAGCGTATCATGTCGTGGGACCCATCTTATGATGTTCTTAAGAAAAAGCTCAGAAATAAGATTTCATTCGATCGCAAATGGCTTTTCGATCTTTTTGTACCTCCTTCGGACAGTGAACCTGACATGAGCCCATGCAAAGACTTGGCCGAGCAATTAGCTCAAGTGGCCATGAGCTCATCACCCTTACTGGACCCGCAACCCCACCTTTCTCAAATCAGTACAAAGGTCAACCTCATACATGGAAAGAACGATCAACTCATACCTTATACTGAGACTCTTAGGCTACAGAAATTATTCCCAGCAGAAAATCCAGCTGACACTACAATCACAGCTTTATTCACCCATGCTGAACAAGGCAATCGTCTTTCATCGTTAAGGCAAGAGATCCGTGAGATCTCAAAGTTATTGCTGGCACTGAGTCGAATATTCAAGATGCTTTAGCATAGAGATAGGCTAGTATGAAACATAGGATTCTAGTAATAGGAGCAGGGATGTTCGGGGTAACTGCTGCCCTGGAACTGAAGAAACGCGGACATGAGGTGACGCTTATAGATCCTGGCCCCTTACCGCATCCTGAGGCCAGCTCCACAGATATCAGCAAAGTCGTCCGTCCAGATTATGGCTCTGAAATATTTTATGCCAAATTAGCACAACAGTGTATAGATAGATGGCACGAATGGAATGCAGAGGCCAATCAGGAACTCTATCACGAAACAGGCTATCTAGTACTGGCAAAAGAAGAAATGCAACCTGGCGGATTTGAGTACGAAAGTTGGAAAACCTTGGTCAGCCTAGATCATCCTGTGGAAAAACTTACCTCCTCTGACATCATAAATCGATTCCCAGGCTGGAGCAAAGGAGATTACCATCACGGTTACTTCAATCATCGGGCCGGATGGGTGGAAAGTGGCAATGTGGTTTCGTGGTTACTTTCCAGAGTCCGTGACTCTGGTGTGCACTTAGTTGAAGGGCAAAAAATGGTTGGTCTCCTGGAAAATGGCTCACGCATATCAGGTGTTGTAACAGACTCCAAAGAAGAACATTTTGCAGAAGTAGTGGTGGTAGCTACAGGAGCCTGGACTCCCATATTACTCCCATGGCTAAGTGATTCGCTTAGGTGTGTAGGACAACCAGTCTATCACTTCCTTATTCCAGATCTGGAATCATACAAACCTGAACGTTTTCCAGCTTGGAGTGCAGACATAACTAATACAGGATGGTACGGACTCCCAGCACTGCCAGACGGAACATTGAAGGTTGCTCATCATGGAGCTGGGATCCCAATGGATCCCAGGAGCGAGAAAATAGTCCCCCTGGAAAATGATCAGAAGTTCTGTGATTTTCTCAAATCTACATTCGATGGACTAGCTAACTCTCCAATCCTTGAGCGTCGCCTCTGCCTATATTGCGATTCTTGGGACGGAGATTTTTTGATTGGCCGAGACCCGGATCATGAAGGTCTTATTGTTGCCAGCGGTGGAAGTGGACACGGTTTCAAGTTTGCTCCTATGCTCGGTCAAATCACCGCAGACGTAGTGGAAGGAATAGATAATCCTTGGGCTTCACGCTTCCGCTGGAGGACTCCTGGTAAAGCAAAGACTTCCCCTGAACGCTATCGGCTGGAGATCCCTGAGACAAGCTGAAATTAGGTATTACAGTTACAACAAGGAGGTCCTACATGACCAGAAACTTAGATTGGCGCTATCACCGTCCTGGCTGAAAAAGTTGTAAACGAACGCAAGAGTTTCTTGCGCAGTATAACATCCAGGACAACGTTTTACAGATTACTACTAAAGACCCATTAATAGGTGAGGCCGCCCTATCGATTCTCGAAGGTGTTTCAGAGATCTTCGTAGCCAAAGGAAAGAAAATCTTGCATTTTGATCTTGAAGAAAATGCACTAACAGAATCAGAGCTTCTCAATCTGCTATTAGGTCGCTCAGGCAACTTAAGAGCTCCAACTATAAAGACGGGAGGACAACTCTTGGTGGGCTATAACCAAGAACTGCTGGAGACAAAACTACTTTAGTGAATGAATAATCTCACAAAAGTCTCTCGTCGTCGCTTTCTGGCAACCACCGGAACTGGCATATTCGGACTTTCAACTTTTGGATGTTACAAAAGCAAGCCACATCTAGAGGATAAAGATCGTCCTACATTGCATCGTCCTACTGGAATGGACGATGCGGCATGGGCCGATGTTAGGGCTCAATTTATCTTGGACCCTAGCATCATTTACATGAATAATGCGAGTCTCGGCATGCCTCCAGCTATAGTAGCAGAGGCAGTTGCTGCTGGATACAAAGCTGTCTCCAGGGAACCTTCCCGTGGCAAGCACGACCTGTCAGAACAGATATCACAGCTAGTAATACCTGGACTCTCACGCCTCCTGGGCACAAATGCCAACGAAATTGCACTAACCCGTAATGCAACAGAAGCTCTGCATCTGCAAGCTGTGGGGCTCGACCTTCAGCCTGGTGATGAGGTGATCTTCACTACACAAGAACACCCGGCAGGACTTAGACCTTGGCTATTCCGTGCTGATCGCCACGGAATCAAAGCCACCGATATCTTCGTTCCTAGCCCCCTCAAAAGCGAAGAACATTTGATCGGGCTTTT
>CEUS01137784.1_pt1 | contig 29768 bp, 29 predicted proteins | sample 427031 | NCBI WGS metagenome assembly CEUS01 (sample SAMEA2622837, study PRJEB7988) | marine metagenome | biome: marine biome (ENVO:00000447); feature: marine epipelagic mixed layer (ENVO:xxxxxxxxx); material: "saline water (ENVO:00002010), including plankton (ENVO:xxxxxxxx)" | depth 140 m | reverse complement strand
AATCTAAATAAAGATATTTATATAACCGACAAAGATGATTTAATTGCTGGTGATGATTATGTGCTTTGTTTTACTGCAAAAAAAGAATTTAAAAATGAAATATTAGCTTTAGATTCGTCAATAAGACTAATTGGCCAGATAGAGGAGGGCGCAGAAGTAAAAGTATTAAATGAAAATGATAAAGAAATTGAATATATCAAAGATGGTTGGGAGCCCTTTACGTCTATTTAATAAAATTTAGTATTTTTTCTGATATTGAGACTGCATCTAGTTCATTTAATTCAAGAATTTCATTTCTCGATCCATGTTTTGGGAAACTATCTTCAAGACCAAGATGAAGAATTTTTTTATTCATGCCAATTATATTTAGATGTTCTGCAACACAACTTCCAGCACCACCCATAATTGTATGATCTTCCAAAGTAACTATTCGATCATATTTATTCGCTATATCTTTCAAAGCTTGAATATCTATTGGTTTAACAAACCTCATATCATAAAGTCCAAAATTATTGTTCTCTGCTAATAATTCAACTCTATCTAAAAGAACGCCAAAATTTAAGATACATAAATTCTCACCATCCAGAACTTTTTTAGCTTTACCTATCTCAAACTTATTATCTTTATCTATTATTTCTGATCCTCTTCCTGAACCTCTAGGATATCTGACTGCTGCAGGCCCTTTATGTTCATAACAAGAATTTAAAACTTGCCACATCTCATTTTCATCTGATGGTGTAGCTATAACTATGTTAGGAATTGCCCTCATAAAAGCAATATCAAAGTTTCCTGAATGTGTTGGCCCATCTTCTCCAACTATACCTGCACGATCTAACGCAAAAGTTACATCTAAATTCTCAAGACAAACATCATGAATCAATTGATCATAAGCTCTCTGAAGGAAAGTTGAATATATAGCAACTACAGGCTTCATGCCTTCTAAAGAGATTCCTGCACTAAATGTAACAGCATGCTGTTCAGCAATTGCCACATCATAGAATCTATCTGGAAATTCCTTTTCAAAATTAACCATCCCAGAACCTTCTTTCATTGCAGGAGTTATTCCTACCAATTTGTTATCTTGTTCAGCCTTATGACATAACCAATCTCCAAAAATATCTTGGAATTTAGTTTTTTTAGGAGCTGGAGTATTTTCTATTTTTGAGATTGCATGAAATTTAATTCTTTCATTTTCAGCAGGTTCAAAACCAGCACCTTTTTTTGTAATAACATGTAGCAAATATGGCTCATTTTTTTCCATCATTCTATTAATTGTTTTTATTAAAAGTGGAATATCATGACCATCTATTGGTCCCACATAATGAAGTCCTAGATCTTCAAATAAATTTCCTGGCATCACTGCAGACTTAATCCCATCTTTAAGATTTCTTGTAATGTGAAGCCCATAAGGCAGATTCTTAAGAACTTTTTTACCACTAGATTTAAGTTTTTTATATGATCTTGATGCCCATATTTTAGCAAGATAGTCTGAGAGACCACCTTTATTCTTTGATATGGACATATCATTATCATTAAGAATAATCTTTAAATTATTATTCAAGTGTCCTGCATGCATCATAGCCTCAAATGCTATTCCGGCTGTCATTGCACCATCACCTATGACAGAAAATATGTTCTTATTATTTTTTTGATGTTTAGAGGCTTCATCCATACCTAAAGCTGCACTAATTGAAGTGCTTGAATGTCCAACACTCATAGCATCAAATTCAGACTCCTTAATAGATGGAAATGCTGCAAGACCATCAATCTTTCTCATGAGATGCATCTTTTCTCTTCTCCCAGTTAATATTTTGTGAGGGTATGCTTGATGCCCAGTGTCCCAAACAATCTTGTCAGAAGGCATATCTAACAGATAATGCAAAGCAATGGTAATCTCTATTGCTCCAAGCCCAGCACCAAAATGTCCACCTGTTTGTCTAACTGAATAAAGCAAATATTCTCTTAATTCATCTGCTAAAACTTTAAGCTCGTCAATTGTAAGTTTTTTTAAATCTTCTGGAGACTCAATATTATCTAAGAAGCTAGTGACAGGCCTTTCAGTTGGAAAATCTTTAAAAACTTTCATTATTTTTGTCTAGCAAAAAGCTTATTAATATAAATTGAAATAGGACGATCACTTAAATTCATATCACTTAGGAACATTTCTACTTCATTTTGATATTCTTTAATCTTATCTCTTGTTTTATCAACTCCGAAACATATCGGATAGTTCTTTTTATTTTTTTTCTTATCTTTTTTTGCAGCTTTTCCAAGCTTTTCTTCTGTTTCTTGTATGTCTAGTAAATCATCAATTAATTGAAATGTTATTCCTACTCTTTTAGCAATTTTTTTCCATTCCTTTGTATCTTCTCCTGCAATAATTACCGGAGCCAGTATACTAAATTCAACAAGAGCTCCAGTTTTCAATTCATTCATTTTTATTATCTTTTCCTCGCTAACATCTGTAGTTTCAAAACTAATATCTTGAATTTGTCCAAGAATCATTCCTTCAGGACCAATTGTTTTCATTAAAAACTGCAATAATTTAACTTTGAGATCGCTGTTCAAATTAGAGTCTTGCAATATTATATCTATAGCTAGTGAAGCCATTGCATCCCCAGCTAAGACGGCAGTAGATTCAGAGTATTTTACATGTAGGGTAGGTTGCCCCCTTCTAAGGTCATCATCATCCATGCAGGGTAGATCGTCATGTACTAAAGAATATGTGTGAATTATTTCAATAGCAGATGCAGTACCGTCTATCTTATTTAAATCTAAATTTAGAACATCACCCACTAGATAAGCTAGCAAAGGCCTTACTCTTTTACCTGGATTTGATAAGGCATAGCGCATTGATTCATCGATCTCATTCGTATTGATAACATATTTTGAGATCTCATTATTCACTCTCTCTTGGAGCAAAGATTCAAAATTATCTTTATTCAGATGTATCTTCGGTGAAAGGTTTGGTTTCGCCATCTTCAGTTAGTTCTTTAATTTTATTTTCAGCAGACTCTAATTCTTTTTGGCAAACTTTTATTAATGAAATGCCTTTTTCAAATTTTTTTAATGATTCATCTAGGCTAGGCTCTCCTTCTTCTAGAGTTTTAACTATTTTTTCTAGCTCTTTAATAGATTCTTCAAATTTTGCCATTACCTTCCTCTTATTCTGTTTGGAATTGATAAAACAAATGATCTTCCTTTCTCTCTTATATCTCTCATGTTCTCAAGGACCATTAAGAATGATGGAGTTACAAGTAAAGTAATAATTGTGCTGAAACCTAGACCTGAACAAATAGCTATACCAAATACTTGGTACCATTTTACTGTTGATGTGCCTTCAAAAATTTCTCGATTTATAACATCAATACTGTAGCCTGAGGCTAAGAATATAAGCCCAAATATAGTTGTAACTGTTGTAAGCAGAACAGGCCTTAATCTTCTTATACAAGTTTCAGCTATCAGGTCTTGAGTTGATTTGTCAGGAAAGTCTATCCTCATCTTATTAAAGGTATCAATTAAGACAATATTATTATTTACAACAATTCCGGCGAGGCCAACTAATGCAGTTCCCACCATTATGGTAGATGGCTCTGAATTAGTAATAGTCAAACCAAGAAACACTCCGGCAGTAGAGAATAAGACAGAAATAAGTATAACTATTGGTTGGGTAATGCTATTAAACTGAGTAACTAAAATAATAAACATCAAAAATAATGCTCCATAGAATGCTGTAATTAGAAAATCTGTAGCTTCATCCCCACGCTGAACTAAACCACCAAATTTAACTTCCATGCCTGACTCTATAAAATTAGTTTCATCTATCCAATTTTGCACTTTAGCCATTTCAGCATTTAGGTTATAACCTGGCTTATTGATAGCACTTATTTCATGAAAGAATTTTCCATCTCTTCTGGTTAAGCTTGCAGCATTTGGTCTTGCTTCTACATTTACAAAGCTTGAAACTGGGACTGCACCACTTCTAGAATTGACCGTTATTTCATCTAAGCTTGTTAATGTTCTTTTATCTTTTTCAAATCTTGCTCTGATATCAATCTCTTCATTAGAATCATCAGGTCGATATTCCCCAAGCTTAATTCCAGATGTAACCATTTGAACTGCAGACCCAATATCAAATAAACTTATTCCAGATTGAAATGCTCTTTCTTTATCAACATCAAGTTTCCACTCTATCTTGTATTTAGGCAAAGTATCAGCAACGCCAGTGAAGCCTTCTATATTATTCTCAACCCATTCTCTAAGTTCCTTTGTCTTAGCTTCAATTAAACTTAAATTTTCACTATATAGCTGTATTTCAACCGGTGCAGTAAATTGGCCAGGACCTTCTTGAACTTCTCTAATATTCATTTTATATCCACCAATATCAGTCATAGCATTTCTAGCAAGTGATAGTACATCCCAACCTGATATATCAAGAGTTTTAGGATCTTCAATGACTATATATCCTCTACCTATTCCATCTCCACCACCGAAACTAGAACTTCTAACATCAATAAATAAGCTGTCGACACCTTTTACATCAATTAACTTACTTTCTACATCAGTAGCTATTTCTCGTGATTCATAAGGAGAAAGATTACCTCTAGCTTGGATATTTGCTGTTATAAGCCAAGGCTCAACATTTGGAAAATAGATCCAGCCTTTACCATAATTCGGGACAATGCTGCCAAGAATTAAAAACATACTTAAAAATGTGTAAGTTATAGTTTCAAGTGGGTTTTTAACTGCAAAATTAATAGCTTTTTTATAATTTCTTTTTAAAAAGGTGTCATCACTATCATTACTTCTGTCAGAATCACCTTTTCTTCTCCCAAGAAGCGAGCCAATTACAGGAGCAAAAATTAATGCGTAAGCAAGTGATGCAGCTAATACAACAAATACTGTTATAGGCAAATACCTCATGAATTTACCTGATATGCCAGGCCAGATCATCAAAGGAGAAAAAGCTGCTAGTGTAGTTAATACAGAGGCAAATACTGGCGCAAACATCCTTTTTGCAGCATTCGTATAAGCTTCTTTTCTGTCTTGTCCTGCATCAATTAATTTGTCTGCATACTCAACTATCACAATTCCACCATCAATTAACATCCCTAATCCAAGAAGCATTCCAAACATTACAAGAAAATTAAATTCATAACCTAAAAAGAAATGTAAGACTCCAAATGTAACTAAGAATGAGAAGGGTATAGCAATTCCAACAATAAGACCGTTTCTTAATCCAAGGGTAGCAACAACTAAAACCATAACAAGGATTACAGCTGTAATTATGTTACCTTGAAGCTCATTAACCATGTCATCTGCAAATCTAGTAGTGTCTAGACTAGGAGTAATTTGAAGGCTGCTTGGATAGTCTTCGCGAATTTGTTCAACTTCTGCTTTTACTTTATTAGCTATATCAAGCTCATTGAAACCAACTCTTTTACTAACTGAAATTGAAATAGCATCATAACCATTTACACGTGAGAAAGTTGTTGGATCCTTAAATGTTCTTTTTATTTCAGCTACATCTCCAAGTTTTACAACCTTTGATCCAGATGATTTTATTGGAAGGTTATAAACATCCTCTCTTGTTTCAAATAGGCTTGGTATCTCTACAGCAAATTTTCCTGAACCTGTATCTTGGAATCCTGCAGGAATCAGAACGTTATTAAATCTAACTGCATTTCCAATTTCTGAAAGACTGACTCCCAAACTTTCTAATTTTGATTTTGAAACTTCTACTTCTAAAAGCTCTTCTGGAACTCCACCAATTTCAACGGTCAAAACACCAGGTACTTTTTCAAATCTTTCTTGAATATCTTTAGCAATAAAATAACCAGATCTTAAATCAGAAAATCCATATACACTGTAGGATAATATTGGAAAATCTTGATCAGCTCTTGCCTCACTTACTCTAGGGTCTTCTGCTTCAGGAGGTAATTGATTTCTTATTTCATTTATTGCTCTTTCTACATCTAAAATGGCTTGATCAATATCATAATCAACATCATATTGGACTTGTACATTGGTAAAGCTTGCAGAGTTTATAGATCTTACTTCTTCTTTTCCTTCAAGCTTCATGAATCTATTTTCAATTGGCTTTGCAACTAACCTTGCCATATCTTCTGGTGAAGCACCTTCAAGAAATACAGAAACTGTAACCCATGGGAAAGTAATATTTGGGTTTGAAGCAATAGGCATTGCAGCACGACCCATTATCCCCATTACTATAAGGAATATCATTATTAGAAGTGTGGTTCTAAATTTTGAGACGGCTGTTTGTACGATACCCATTTTTATTTATCAATAAAATCGACTTCTTCACCCGGTTTAACAAACCCTTGACCGCTGACAACTACTTTTGATGTTTCAGGTAAACCAGTTATCCAGGCACCTTCAGTTGTGTCGATTAAGATTTGAACTGTGACTATATTAATTTTTCCATCAACTACTTCTGCTAGAGCAACATCACCATCAGCAGCCAAAAGAAATGCAGAAGTAGGAACAAAATGTGCTTTTACAGGATCTGTATAGATTATTAGATCTCCTGTTAACCCATCTTTTATTAAATAATCCTTATTTTCTAACTCACTTTCTACTTTAAATGTTCTTGTTTGCAGATCAGCAGTTGAGCTAACGAATGTAACGATAGATTCAAACTTTTCTCCAGAAATAAATTTAATTTCAGCTCTTTGCCCTTTTTTTATCTTAGAAACTACAAGCTCTGAAACATTTCCAGCTATTTTCAATGGAGATAATGAAACTATTGATGCACACATTTGTCCGTTTTGTATCAACTGACCTTCTTTTGCTAATTTTTCTACAAAACCATCAAATGGAGCAACAATTTTTGTTCTACTTAATTCAATTCTTGCTGTTTCATAGACAGTTTCAGCAGTTACTAATGCAGATTGTGAAGCTAAACCTTTTTTATTCAGCTCTTTAGTTGAATTGTAGTCAATCTCTGCTTTTTTAAAGTTGGCTCTTCTTTGGCCTGAATCAAGCTCACATATTACTTGCCCTTTTTTTGTAAAATCACCATCCAAGAAGTTTATTTTTGTAACTTTTTCTGAAGTCTGAGCTTTTATATCTACTTTTGAAAAAGCTTGAGACTCACCCTTTACCGTTATAGGTAAACTGAAGTTTTGAGCAATCGAATTAATGGTTATAACTTTTTGATTCTTAACTTCTGGCTCAAAGACTTTTGGCTCACCTGGGGCAAAAAATCCTGAAATCATCCAAGCAATAGCTATTACCAGAATAAATGCAGATGCTCTTAAATTTTTCTTATTCATAGTTGTTTAAATTTTATGTTTTTTTCTTAACTTTTCTACAGTTTCTTTATTCGATTTTTTCTTCTCTTTCTCGTCTTCATAAGGATTATACCAGTTGAATGACGGTTTGTTCTCCTTTCCTGATGAACCATCAAAAAAACTTGCTCTCTTCTTTATAAAATTAATAAATTTACTGTCCCATGAAACAGAAGATCTTCCATCTTCTTTCCAATAGAGTTTAAATTCAGGAAGAGACTCTTCTACAAAATTATTATCTATACCAGCCATTTGAATAATGTCTATACAATCTTGCGATGGTTGCCAATCATCAGAGATAACAGTTGGATCTGCTTTAGTTTCAATCTCAGCTGAATGTTGGGCCCATTTTAATCTAGCATGCTCAATAAATTTTGAATTATATGAGATTAGAACATCAGCTCTTTCAGACCAATAAATAACAAATTCAGGAATTAACTTTTCCAAGAATTCATTGTCCATGCCAGCTCTAGTCAATATCTCTGTCACATCTTCTGAAGGTCTCCATGTTTTACTTATTTGAGATTTTTCATGAACTTTATTCATCTGAAGGTTATTTTTCTTTTTATTTCTTACCGCTTTAGATATAGTTTTTTTATCAAGATCTAAGCTAATTAAATTTTTTTGTTCAAGACTTATTAAGTGGGACATTAGATCTGTTTCATTCCAAAATGAGAACTCTTTAAAAGCATCAACTAGTTTTATTGTTTTCTCTTTATCCCTCTCCTTAATCCAATTGAGTATTATTGCAGATTCAACACCAATTGATTCTGCCACTTCTCTATCAAATTTAAGGCTTTTATCCAATCTCTCTCCTTTTTTTAACTGAATCTGCTAATTCTTTAATAAGTTGTTTCGTTTCTTCCCAACAAATGCATGAATCTGTGATGCTTTTACCATATTCAAGACTTTCTGACATCTTTTGATTACCTTCTTTTAAATGACTTTCTATCATCACTCCAGTAATATGCTTATTGCCTTTTTCGATCTGCTTAGCAATTGATTTGCATACTATCTTTTGATTTCCATGGTTTTTTTGGCTATTACCATGACTAAAATCAACCATTAAATTCATATTCGTCTTTTCCTCCACTAATTTAGAAATACATTGTTCAATATCGGATGCATCATAATTAGGTTTTTCTCCTCCACGAAGAATAATATGTGTATCATCATTCCCTGAGGTTTTAAATATTGCTACTTTTCCTTGTTTTGTTGTCCCCAAGAATACATGTTGATACTTGGCTGATTTCATAGCATCTACAGCAACCTGTAGATCGCCATTAGTTGAATTTTTTATACCCATTGGGCATGAAAGGCCAGAGGTAAGCTCTCTGTGAACCTGACTTTCTGCTGTTCTTGCACCAATTGCCCCCCAGCTTATTAAATCTGAAATATATTGAGGTGAGATTAGGTCTAAAAATTCTGTGCCTGTAGGTAATCCAATATCAGAAATATCTTTAAGTAATTTTCTTGCAACTCTTAGGCCCTCATTAATTTTAAAAGAATTATCTAATCTCGGATCATTTATTAAGCCCTTCCAACCTATAGTTGTTCTTGGCTTCTCAAAATATACACGCATTACAATTAATACTTCATCTTCTACTTCAGTTGAGAATTTTTTTAAGAGATTTGCATACTCAATTGCTGATTTAGGATCATGAATTGAACATGGTCCAACTACAGCAATTATTCTGTCATCTAGCCCATGAAGTATTCTACTAATATTCCTTCTAGCACCAAAAACTAATTTAGAAGATTCCTTATCTAAAGGAACTTCATTTATTACTTCTTCAGGCGTAGGTAATTCTTCGCGTGAAAGGATTCTGCTGTTATCAGTTATATACATAGTTCTGTTTAAATCGTCGAACAGACAATTTTACATTATTAGGCTTTAACTTTCTCTTTTACTTGATAAGTATTTAGAGAAAAAAATGATATTAGCAAAAAACACAATATTTAGTATTTATTTTCATTTTTATATACAATATCTAGTGTATGCAAGCTGCGCATGAAATAGAATTGCCTAAAGTTAAGGGATCTCCTGTAGATCAACTTCCTGAGAATTTATATGTACCACCAAAAGCGTTGTTGTTGCTTTTAGATGTTTTCTCTGGACCAATGGATTTTTTATTGTATCTGATACAAAGAAAGAACCTTGATATTCTCGAAGTCAATCTGGTTGAGATAACAGACCAATATATTGCTTATATTGAGATGATGGAAGACTTTGAATATGAATTAGCTGGTGACTACCTTGCAATGGCTGCATATCTGGCAGAAGTAAAATCAAGAATACTTCTTCCTAGAGAAGAAGAGAACGAAGAAGATGGAACCGATCCAAAAGCAGAACTAATTAGAAGGTTGCAGGAGTATAAAAGATTTAAAGAAGCCTCTATAAAAATAGATATTTTGCCAAGAGTTGATAGAGATATATTCCCAGCATCTGCAAAGCTTCCTGAATTTCAGCTTCCAAAAGCAAAAATTAATTATGATAAAAATGATTTATCTTTTGCTTTAAGAAATCTTCTTGATGAGATGCTTAGGCTAACTAGTCATAAAGTCACACTTGAGAATATTACGGTCGAATCCAAGTCAAAATTATTATTGGATAGTTTAAAAGAAAGAGATTTTATTTCATTGCCTGAGCTTATCTTAAAAGGAGAATCTAGGCTTGCTGTTTCTGTTATTCTTGCTGCAGCTCTTGAATTAAATAGGAAAGGTTATGTTGAGATAGTACAAGCTGAACAGTACGGTGAAATATACTTTAAGAATTCTGAGGAGGTTATGCATTAATGAAAATAAAAGATAGAATCGAGGCACTTTTTCTTGCTTCAAATAGATCTTTAACGCTCGAAGACATTCATGAATTGTTAAATATAAACTCTAAAGAAGAAGAATCTGAGGTAATAAATTCAATTCAACAAATTCAAGATGAATATAGAGACAAAGCTTATGATTTAGTTGAAGTTTCAAGTGGCTATAGAGTTCAGATTAGTCATGAATCTGCTGAAGATATAGCAAAACTCTGGGAAGTTAAACCTCTTAAGCTTTCAAGAGCAACTTTAGAAACACTTTCAATAATTGCTTATATGCAACCTGTAACTCGTGGTGACATTGAAGATATTAGAGGCGTTAATGTAGCCACTAATATTATTAAATTATTAATTGACCAAGGTTGGATAAAGATAAAGGGCTATCGTGATGTACCTGGAAGACCAGCTTTATTCATCACAACTCAAAAGTTTTTAGATGACTTCTCAATGAAAAATTTAGAAGAACTGCCTGTCTTGCCTGATCTTCCTGAGATTGAAAATATATCTCCAGAATTAACATTACAGGATGATTCAATTGAGCAAGAAGCTCCAAAATCTTAGAGAAAAACTTTCAAAATATTTAGCAAATATTGGATTTGCGTCTAGAAGAAGTGTTGAAAACTTATTTAAAGAAAAAGTAATTCTTCTTAATGGAAAAAAAGCTAAGCATATTGATCTTGTGAAGGATAATGATGTTCTTACTATAGATGGGGAGGATCATATTGTTGATCTTTGTCCTGAAACGGAAGTCTTGATATACCATAAGCCAACTGGACAAGTTTGCTCAAATGTACCAACTGAAAAAAATGATAGTGTTTTTAGTCATCTACCTCCAAGAAAAAAAGGAAAATGGATCATGGTTGGAAGGCTTGATGTTAACACTTCAGGATTATTAGTATTTTCGAATAATGGAGATTTTGTAAACTTTCTCTCTCACCCGAGCAGCAAAATAGATCGAGAATATCTTTGTAGAGTTTATGGTGATATGACTAATAAAAAGCTTGAGAATGTCATGAAAGGTGTAAATATTAATGGAGAGAAATCCTCATTTTCTGACGTAGTAGCTGTAAAAAAGACTTCAAAATCGAAAAACCATTGGTTTTATGTCTGTCTGTTTACAGGGAAAAATAGAGAAGTAAGAAAAATTTGGAGTTCTCAAAAATTAACAGTAAATCGTTTAATTAGATTACGATATGGTCCGATTTTTATGCCAGACAATCTTAAGCCAGGTGGTTGGAAAAAGTTTTCAAAAAATGAAGTTAGGAAATTGCAAAATTTGTTAAAGATTCAATAGATTTCTATTTCTGCCACTACTGGAAAGTGATCTGAAACACCATAAAGTCCCTTTGCGTTAAAACGTAGTGGACTTCCATTATCCCTAGTATGAATATCAGCTGTAATAACCACTACACTATTTTCAATAAATTTAGAATTTCTATTTTTTTTAAGCATTACCGCATCTAGAAAAGACCATCTATCTTCTTGGAAATAATAATTAGTTCCTATGCATTTTATACATTGGTCCAAATGTGAAATATACCAATCCGCATTAAAATTTCCATATAGGTTTGCTTCAGCATCTTCAGCTGAAGTTACATTAAAATCGCCAAGAGCAATATTTACTCTTGAATTTTTGTTGGATAGTTCATTGAGAGTTTTGAAAGCATCTTGCCTCATAAATCTCGGGTTGTAAGGAGCAGGAAAATGAACATTAAATATTGAAATATCATGCTTACCTAATTCAAACACACCCTCAAGGATTGGTCGTGTATCACCTATTTGATCTTTTGTAGCTCCAGTAAATTTAATTTGATGCAATTTTGTACTAAGGATTTTATATTTAGAAATAAAGGCATTATCAATACCACGCTTATCATTCCCTTCAACTAAAGCATAATATTTATAGCCATGAGGCTCTAAAAGCTTAAACAACCTTTCGAGAATATTGATATTCTCTATTTCTTGAAATCCAATAATGTCTGGACCATGTTTACCATAAGATAGAATAACTTCTGCAGTTGCACCTAATTTGTAGTCAATAACCTCATCGTTCCAGTCCATTTTTAAACAGTCATCTCTCCAGCTTTGATATCTCAATTTATTACAGTTATTGATGTGTATTTTTGATGTTTTCATTGAAACAGGCAGATAAGTTTCGTCTTCTTTATTAGGGTCGTCTGAATTATCAAACATATTTTCAACATTAAATGCCATGACTGAAAAACTTTTAGCCGCAAGGTCATACGAAACAAATAACATCAAAAATAAAAAAGAAGTTTTAATAAAGTTATTCATGCTCCACTCTCCATTCAATAATTGTATTTGATCTTATGTCTCTCCAGGCATTTTTATCAAGTGACCATACCATTATAGTTTCACTTTCTGCAGATATATTGGCTATAGAATTGCTTTCAGGCATTAAATCAGAATTAAGTGTGGATGGCATGACTCTTATTTCGCCTGTATCAATTTTTTTAAAAGTAATAACTACTACTCCTTTTTTTAATGCTTCAATTAATTCATTCATGATAGTCAAACATAATACCAGTTTGCTTACACTCATCTGAAAGTAACCATAGATAATCAGATGAAATATCTAAGGGTGTTTTTAATGTCATAGGATCTTCAGCAGGAAATGCTTGCGCTCTCATTGATGTTCTAGTTGGCCCAGGATTATAAGAGTTTACTCTCATTTCTTTTTCATACTCGTCAGCAAGACTTTGCATTAAGCCTTCAATAGCAAATTTCGAGATTGAATAACTTGTCCAAAAAGCTCTTGCCTTTCTTCCTACTCCAGATGAAGTAAATATTATTGATGGGTTTGAAGCTTTAAGAAGAAGGGGTAGGGCTAGTTGAGTAATAAGAAAATTACTCTCAAAATTTATTTGCATAACAGTTTTAAGCTGCATTAGAGATGTATGCAGTAGAGGAGATAAATATCCAAGTATCCCTGCAACGTGAACTAAACCATTAAGCTCATCATAATTTTCATAAAGATTCTCAGCCAGTGTTTTGTAATCTTTTTCCTTAGCTTTATGAAAATCAAGTTCTACGACAAGAGGCTCTATAAGTTTATTTGCAACTATTTCATCTTGCAGAGAATAAAGCTTACTTACATCTTTTGATAATAAGATTAAATTAGCTCCCATCTTTGCAGCATCGAGTGCAACTTGTCTTCCAATACCAGAACCAGCCCCCGTAATTAAGATTTTTTTATCTTTCAATAGATTTGGAGTTGGCTGAAAATTTGGTACTTGCATTAGATGATGTTAGTTAATTCAATAGGCTTATTAATTATATAGTCTGCTTTCCAAGAGTGAGGATCAGTTTCATGAAAACCATAAGTACATGCAATAGTTTTAACTGCGGCATTTTTACCCGTATCTATATCTCTTTCGTGATCACCTACATAGTATGATTCTGTATTTGATGCATTAAGAATATCTAATGCTTTAATAATACCTTCAGGATTAGGTTTGCCTTCAGACACATCTTCAGGACATATAACAGCATCAGTTAATTCATGCCATCTTAGTTTCTCAATTATTGGTTTTGTATATTTTTCGGATTTATTGGTAACAATTCCCCATGGAATATGTTTATTTTTTAGAAAATCCATTAAATCAGTTACACCCTCATAGAGGCAAATATCATCTAACATAAATTCATAATATTTATCTAAAAAAGATTTTTTTAGATCTTTTAATTTTTTTTCATCTGCTTCAGGAAATGAATTTCTTAATATTAGGCTTGCACCCCTTGAAGAATATTTACGCACTTTTTCAAATGGAACTTCTTCTTGATTATTTTCTTCTTTTATTTGATTCACAATTTTATGAAACGTGAGGCCTGAGTTCAAAAGTGTCCCATCTAAATCAAATAAAATTGCACTATTTTTTTCTTGCATGAACTATGTAATTAACAGATGAATCATCAGTAAGCTTGACGATATCAAAAATAGGTAAATAAGACATTCCTTTTACTTCTTCAAAATCTAGTTTAGCTCCATCAACATAATTTTTTAATTCAGAAGGCTTTATGAGTTTTTCAAATTCATGTGTGCCCTGAGGCAGTATATTTAGAATGTATTCTGCTCCGAGTATTGCAAAAACAAATGATTTTAAATTTCTATTTATTGTTGAGAAAAACAAATGACCTCCATTTTTTGTTAATTTGGCGCAATCTTTAACTATTTCAGCTGGATCAGGCACATGCTCTAACATCTCTAAACAAGTAACAACATCATATTGAATCTTTTCTTCAATCAGTTCTGTGGTACTTTTTTTCTCATACCTGATATCAAGTTTAGATTCTTTCTGTCTTATTCTTGCAACTTCTAGCGGTCCATCGGCTAGATCTATTGCTGTTACGTTTGCTCCTTTTTTTGCTAGCGCTTCAGACAAAATACCGCCACCACAGCCTATATCAAGAATATCTAAGTCCTTAATCGAAATTTTTTCTTCTATATAGCTAATACGTAGAGGGTTAATTAGATGTAGTGGCTTAAATTTGCCATTTGGATCCCACCATTCATTAGCCAATTTAGAAAATTTATCTAATTCTTGTTGATCAAAGTTATTCATAAGTTAAAGTATATCTAAGAACTAATTAAATATTTTAATTCTATGATTTTAGGGGCTATATCACCAAAAAACCAAGGAGATAAAAGAACCACGCTTCATCCTGAAAGTATAAAACCTTTATTAGATATAGGTATAGAAGTTATTTTTGAAAGTGGTCTTGGCTTAGGAATTGATATAAGTGATAAAGATATGGCTCAGCTCGGTGCAAATGCAGCTTCAAGAGAAGAATGCCTTAGAAAATCGGATCTTTTATTTTCATCTACATCTATACCAAATGAAGAGATTAATTTACTTAAGAAAGGGTCTATTTTTTTAGGATTGCTTGACCCATTTTCTAATAAAGAACAGTTCCATCATTTTTTACAGAATGATATTACCGCAATTAGCATGGAATTTATCCCTAGAATAACTAGAGCACAAAAAATGGATGTCCTGAGTAGTCAATCAAATTTAGGAGGGTATGTTGCAGTTATTGAGTCAGCAAAAAATTTGAATTCAGCATTACCTATGATGATGACTGCTGCAGGGACTCTAAGACCAGCAGCAGTTTTTGTAATAGGTGTTGGAGTAGCAGGTTTGCAGGCAATAGCAACAGCCAAAAGACTTGGAGCTAAAGTCGAAGCCTTTGATACTAGGCCTGTAGTTGAAGAACAGGTTAAATCATTAGGTGCAAAATTTGTAAAGATTGATCTTGGTGATACTGGTCAGACCGATCAGGGATATGCAAAAGAGCTAACTGAAGAACAGATAAAAAAACAGAAAGAGGTTCAAAGTGATGTTTGTGCAAAATCAGATATTGTGATTACCACTGCACAGATATTTGGTAAGCCTGCTCCTAAAATAATCGACATAGATACAATTAAAAGAATGAAACCAGGAAGTGTAATTTTTGATATGGCAGTAGAATCAGGTGGTAATGTTGAGGGATCAAGAAGAGACTCTATTGAAATTATCGATGGAGTAAAAATTATTGGTTATAGTAATCTTCCATCTTTTGTTGCAAATCATGCATCTTTTGCTCTTAGTAATAATTTAGTTAATTTTGTTACAGATTTTTATGACCAAGAAAATAAATCAATGAATTTAGATATGGAAGATGAAATTATTCAATCTGCAGTTTTGGTGAAAGATGGAAAAATAAAAGAAGGTTTTTAATGGAAATATTTTTACTTTTATTCTTTATTTTAGTTTTAGCAATTTTCTTAGGGCTTGAGCTGATATCTAAAATACCAAGCACACTACATACTCCACTTATGTCTGGCGCTAATGCAATAAGCGGCATTACATTAGTTGGCGCACTTACTCTTGATACGGGAAGTGATCTACAAATTATTCTAGCCTTTTCTGCTATTGTTTTTGCTTCAATCAATGTCTTCGGTGGTTATTTAGTTACTAACAGAATGTTAAGGATGTTTAAAAAGAAATAATGGAGTTTAATTTTTTACAAGAAGTAGGCTATATAGTCGCAGCAATTCTCTTTATTTTTGGTTTAAAGATGTTAAGTAAAGAAGATACTGCTGCTCGAGGCAATCTTGTTTCTTCAATTGGAATGTTAATTGCTGTACTTGTAACTCTTTTGAAAGTTATTGATCCTTATTTAGTTCTTATAGCAATGGCAATAGGTGCAGGAATAGGATCATTGTTTGCTTTAAAGGTAAAGATGACTTCAATACCTGAGATGGTTGCATTATTTAATGGTTTTGGCGGTCTTTCATCTTTTTTTCTTGCTTGGTCAGAATTTAATAATCATTCAGCTATTTCTTTAATTCTAATTCTTACTTATATGACAGTTTTTATCGGGGGAGTTACTTTTTCTGGCAGTTTAATTGCTTTTTTTAAACTATCTGAAATTTTGAAAGGCTCAAACAATCTGCTTAATAATATTTCTAGATGGTTTTTGGTATTTATTTGTTTTTTTGTGCTGATAGCTATTAGCCAGATTGCATTAAGTTCAACAGGAATCTTTGTTTTTAGTTTTGAGTTAATAGAAATAACATTCATTGCGTTTTTAGTTGCTTCATTATTGGCAGGATTAGCTTTTGTAGTTCCTATAGGCGGTGGAGATATGCCAGTTGTCATCTCATTATTAAACTCATTATCAGGTGTAGCAGCTGCTTTAGCAGGAGTTCTTTTATTGAATACTGCCTTAATAGTTGCAGGATGTTTGGTAGGCGCATCAGGTCTTGTCTTGACTCTAATAATGGCAAAATCTATGAATAGAGATCTCTATAATATTTTCTTTGTCGGATATGCATCTGATTCTAGTTCGTCTGAAGAAATAGCAGGAGAAACTAGACCTATATCAGCAGAAGACACTTATTTGATTATGGAATCAGCAAGATCTGTATTAATAGTTCCAGGTTATGGAATGGCAGTTGCGCAAGCACAACATGTTGTTAAAGAGCTTGGCGATCTTTTAGAAGAAAATGGATGTGAAATTTCATATGGAATACATCCGGTAGCTGGAAGAATGCCAGGACATATGAATGTCCTTTTAGCTGAAGCCAATGTTTCATATGACAATCTGCTAGAGCCAAAAGATGTTAATCCAAAGATGAAAACTATAGATGTAGTAATTGTTATCGGCGCTAATGATGTTGTTAATCCATCAGCAACTGAACAACCTGGCAGTCCTATATATGGAATGCCAATTATTGAAGCACATCAAGCCAAAACAGTGATAGTTTTAAAGCGATCTATGTCATCAGGTTTTGCCGGAGTTCAGAACCCATTATTCTTCAAAGAAAATACCCGAATGTTGTTTGGCGATGCTAAAGAAAGTATCGCTAAATTAGTCTCAGAATTTAAGGAATAATAAGGATTACAGCTGACTGCTGTGATAAAATATTCAGGTGCAAGAGTTTGCTAAAGAAGTCCTTTCTGTTGACATAAAAGATGAGCTAAAAAAGTCCTATTTGGACTACGCTATGAGTGTCATCATAGGTCGGGCACTACCAGATGCCAGAGACGGAATGAAGCCTGTCCACAGAAGAATACTTTATGCGATGCATAAGCTCTCTAATACTCACAATAAACCTAATAAGAAATCAGCAAGAGTAGTTGGTGATGTCATTGGTAAATATCATCCGCATGGAGATAGTGCTGTGTATGATGCAATTGTCAGAATGACTCAAGATTTCTCTTTACGTTATCCATTAATTGAAGGTCAAGGTAATTTTGGAAGTATTGATGGTGATTCTGCTGCAGCTATGAGATATACAGAAATCAGAATGCAAAAAATTACAGATCAAATTTTAGCTGATATTGAAAAAGAAACAGTTACTTATTCACCTAACTATGATGGTACTGAAGATATTCCTGATGTACTGCCTACCCGAATTCCAAATTTATTAGTAAATGGTTCCTCAGGAATAGCAGTTGGAATGGCTACAAATATTCCACCTCATAATCTAACAGAAGTCATAGATGCATGTTTTTATATACTTGATAACCCAAAGGCAACAGTTGATGACCTAATAAAAATTGTTAAAGGTCCAGACTTTCCTCTTGGAGGTATCATTACTGGCATAGAAGGTATTGAACAAGCTTATAGAACTGGACAAGGAAAAGTATATGTAAGAGGAAAAACATCTATAGAGGAAATAAAAGGAAATAAAGAAGCAATTATCATTACCGAAATACCTTTCATGGTTAATAAGGCAAAAATGTTAGAGAGAATCGCTGAATTAGTAAAGGATAAGAAACTCGAAGGTATAGGAGAAATAAGAGATGAATCAGATAAAGATGGTATGAGAGTTGTTGTTGAATTAAAGAAAGGTGAAGTTGCTGAAGTAGTACTAAATAATTTGATAAAGAATACGCAGCTTGAACAAGTGTTCGGTATCAATAATGTTGTTCTTGTTGATAATAAACCTCAATTATGTAATTTAGAACAACTCTTAAATATCTTTCTTAATCATCGAAAAGATGTAATTACAAATAGATCTCTTCATGAATTAAAACAAGCGAAAGAAAGAGGTCATGTAGTTGAAGGTCTTATCGTAGCTATTGCAAATATCGATGAGATCATAGAAATAATAAAGAAATCTGAGAATTCAAAAGTTGCAGCAGATAAGCTTTGCGAAAAAGACTGGTCAGCAAAAACGATAAAACCATTACTTGATAAGGTTTCTGATCCAGATATTTGTAAACCAGAAGGATTAGAAAAGGGTTTTGGAATTAAAGGATCAAAATATAAGCTCTCATTGGTACAAGCAAAAGCAATACTTGAATTAAGGTTAAGCAGACTTACAGCACTTGAAACTGATAAATTAAATGAAGAATATCAAGAGCTAGTCAAACAGATCAAAGAGCTACAAGAAATACTTTCAAATGAGAAGAGACTTACCAAAGTTGTTAAAGAAGAGCTAACAGAAATCAAAAATGCTTTTGGTGATGAGAGACGGACAGAAATAATTGAAAAAAGACTAACCATTGATGATGCAGACTTAATTCCAGAAGAGGAAAGAGTTTTTACTATTTCCAATAATGGTTTTGTTAAAACGCAACAATTAGCAGAATATAGATCGCAGAGAAGAGGGGGTGTCGGCAAAACTGCATCCGCATTAAGAGAAGAAGATTTTATTAAACAGGTTCTTGTACTAAATACCCATGTTCAAGTTTTGTGTTTTACGACTAAAGGAAAAGTTCACTGGTTGGAAATATATAAATTGCCAATTATGGGAAGAACAGCAAAAGGCAGACCAATATCAAACGTATTACCACTTGATGAAGATGAAAGAGTAACATCCTTTTTACCTGTTGATGAGTACAAAGATGGACATTTTATTTTAATGGCAACAAAGAACGGTGTAGTGAAGAAGACCGCTCTTACAGCATTTGAAAAGAAGTATGCTCCAGGACTGAAAGCTATAAATTTAGATGAAGGAGATAGACTTATAGGGACCATAATAACCAATGGCAAAGATGAAGTGTGTCTTGCTTCTAGATCAGGTAAAGCAATAAGATTTAAAGAGACTGATGTTAGGCCAATGGGCAGATCAACAAGAGGTGTTAAAGGAATGAATATTGGGAAAGAAGATAAAGTTATTTCAATTATTAAAGTAAATCCAGAATCTAATTTGCTTACACTAAGTGAAAATGGTTATGGAAAAAGAACTAATATTTCAGAATTTGGTGGACAAAAAAGAGGTGGTAAAGGAGTTATTGCACTCAATACATCTGATAGGAATGGAATGATGGTTGCAGCGGTTCAAGTGTTAGGTGGTGACGAGGTAATGTTAATTGGAAATAAAGGAACATTAATAAGAACACAAGTCGATCAAATAAGTGTAATAGGAAGGAATACACAAGGCGTCAAAGTAGTTTCAACAAGAGAAGATGAGAAGCTTGTAGATGCCGTAGGCTTTAAAGAAAGTCTCGATGAAGAATAGGGTCCATAATTTTAGTGCTGGCCCAGCTACACTGCCTCTTGAAGTCTTAGAATCAATTAAAGAAGAGCTTATAAATTATAAGGACATAGGATCTTCTATCATTGAAATAAGTCATAGAGATAAAACTTTTATTGAGATAGCTGAAAAAATTGAAGAAACACTCAGAAATTTATTATCTATCCCTGAAGATTATGATGTGCTTTTCTTGCAAGGAGGCGCAACTCTTCAATTTTCTATGATCCCTCTTAACTTTTCTTATTTAGGGGATATTGCAAATTATGCAGAGATTGGATCTTGGTCATCAAAAGCAATAAAAGAAGCTAGCAAGTTATGTAATTTAAATATTTGCACTTCTTCCAAGAAAAATAAGTTCACAGAAATTGATCATTTAAATAAATGGGATATAAAAAGCAATTCATCCATTATTCACTATTGTAAGAATGAAACTATACAAGGCATTCAAATAAAAGATGAGCCTAATTTTGAAAGTCCTATTTTTGTAGATATGTCATCTTGTCTTTTTTCTGAAGATATAGATGTTTCGAAATACGATTTTATTTATGCTTGTGCTCAAAAGAATTTTGGCCCTGCAGGCATAACATTAGTTATAGCGAAGAAAGAATTAATATCTAAATCAAATCCTGAGCTACCTAATATTTTAAGATATGATGCACATGCGTCTGAAAAATCAATGCTTAACACACCTAATACTTTCGGTTGGTATGTAGCAGGCAAAATGTTTGATTGGTACACAAAAGAAGGTGGGATTAAAAAAATGGAAGAAAGAAGTATTAAAAAGTCTGATGCTCTATATTCTCTTATTGATAGTTCAGATTTTTATATTAACCCTGTAAATAGAGAACAAAGATCAATTTGCAATGTTGTGTTTACTCTTTCAAATCCAGATCTCGATAATAATTTTTTAGAAGAATCCGATGCCCAAGGACTGAAGTATCTGAAAGGCCATAGAACGGTAGGAGGCATGAGAGCCAGCATTTATAATTCTTTACCTATAGAATCAGTTGAATCATTGGTAGATTTTATGAGATCATTTGAGACGAAATATGGATGATAAAAAAGCTTTATTATTTATTCGAGAAGAAATCGATTCAATTGATTCAGAATTAATATCTTTATTAGAGTCTCGTTTAAACCTTTCTCTAGAAATAGGAAAGATAAAAAAAAGAATGGATAAGGATCTTCTTGATGAATCTCGACAAAGTGAAATATTAAAGAAAATAGACGAATTAGCTCTTATTTATCCAAAAGAAGATTTAAAGTCCATCTTTCTTGAAATAATGAAGACTTCACTCAAACAACAAAAATCAAATGACTAAAAAAACTTTAATAGTCGGCTCAGGGTTTATGGGTACATCAATTACTTTGGCACTAAAATCAAATGATATCTCTTGTGTTGAACAGAACTTAGATTATTTAGAGTCACTAACAAGCCTGAATATATATAAGAATCTTTATAAAAGTATTGATGAAATAGATGAAAATTTTGATTTAATAATTATCTGTTCTCGGCAAAAAGAAGCATTAGATCATATTGTCAATTTTTCAAAAAAATTCCCTTCAGCGGTTATAACTGATATTTCTAGCTCAAAGGAATTCTTAATTGATAAAAATTTACCAAAAAATTTTATTTCATCCCACCCAATATGTGGAAGTCATAAGACAGGACCTAGAAATGCTGAGAATAACCTTTTTTTAGATAAAGAAGTTATTTTGATAAAAGGGGCAGAGCAAGAGTTAATAGATTCAATAAAACAACTTTGGGAGTCTCTAGGCGCAAGAACAACTGAGTTAGATTTAGACGAGCATAATAGAATTTATGCTTATCTTAGCCATTTTCCTCATTACTTAAGTTTTATTTATAGAGAAATTCTTGAGGAAAGTAATATTGATTTCGATAAATATTCTGGAGACAGTCTAAAAGAGATTTTACGTCTATCAGAATCAGATAAAGATTTATGGAATGAAATTTTTTCTGACAATAAAGCCAATATTGAATCTTTAAAAGAAAAAATAAAGAAAAAACTATCGTGAGCGTTATACCAATAGACAAATCTATTGCACAAAGATGCGCTGTTCTTGGTTTAGATTTTGATAAATCTAATATAGGAGAAGATATCAAAAGCACTCTTAATGCAGCAGAAGAATTTGCAGATTATCAGAAAGATTTAACGCTTAATCTTGGCAACTCTGGAACAGGCATGAGATTGCTTACAGGTTATATAGCTGGTTTCGGAAAAGAATGCACTTTAATTGGTGATGAATCATTATCTAAAAGGCCTATGGATAGAATTGCTGAGCCTCTTAAAGATTGGGGAGCAGATATTGATCTTAGAGATCAGAAATTCTCTCCGATAAAGATAAATCCATCAAATTTACAAGCAGAATTCACTTATGAGCTTAAAATTCCTAGTGCTCAGATAAAATCTTGTCTTTTATTAGCAGCATTATCTTCTAAAACCAAAATAGAGATTATAGAAAATATACCTTCTAGAGATCACACCGAGAGAATACTTGAAGAATGTGAAGCAGACATAAGAAGAGAAGGTAACAGAATAATTCTTGATGGCAAGAAAGATATCATTAAGAAATACATAGACATTCCAGGAGATTTTTCTTCTGCTGCATATTTAATGGCTGCAAATATTCTCTCAAAAAAAACAAACCAAATTGAAAACGTTGGAGTAAATAAGACAAGAGTGGCTTTTTTGCAAGTACTTGGTGAAATGGACGCTATGGTCATGATTAGACACCCTTCAATAGAATCAAATGAGACAAGAGCTAACTTGGTTGCTTTTTGTAAAGATAAATTAAAGGGCGTAACAATTGATGGAGACAGAATTCCTAATCTAATTGATGAGATACCACTGATTGCTATTTTAGCTATGTTTGCAGAAGGTAAAACTATAGTTAGAGATGCAAAAGAACTAAGATATAAAGAATCTGATAGGATAAGTTTGCTGTTATCTAACATTAAAAGCTTTAACCCAGATATTGGCATTAAAGAATTTGATGATGGTTTTGAAATAGAGCCTGCTGAAGATAAGAATATGGGGATAGTAAAAATTAAAACTGGTGGTGATCATAGGATGGCAATGAGTTTTATGGTTGCTTCTTTGAGAAGTGGTAAAAAAGTTGAATTTGACGATATGCAATGTGTGGAAACTTCATTTCCTGGGTTTTTCAATCTAATAGAGAAATGGTACCAATAGTAACAATTGATGGCCCTTCTGGATCAGGTAAGGGAACAATAGCTAAAGCTTTAGCTTTAAGACTTAATTGGAATTACTTAGATAGCGGCTTGTTATACAGATGTTTTGCATTTCTTCATAACCAAGATATAGACAACATATCTGAAGCATTTTCTAGAATTGAGCATAAATACGATTACGAGAGTGAAGATATTTTGTTTGATGGAAATAACATAACGAGCATTATTAGAGGTAAAGAGATAACAGTTTTATCCTCTCAACTTTCACAGAAGAGTGATGTAAGAGAACAATTGATGCAAATTCAAAAACAGTATAGAAAACTACCAGGTTTAGTCGCAGAAGGAAGAGACATGTCTTCAAAATTATTTCCAGATTCTAAAGTTAAGATTTACCTTACTGCAGACTTATCAGAGCGAGTTAACAGAAGAGCAAATCAGTTGAGAAATGATGGACAAAAGGTTAATATCTCTGAACTTAAAAATGAGATTGAGTTAAGAGATGGTAGAGATCTTGAAAGAGAGCACTCTCCGCTAGTTCAAACGGACGACTCTATTCTTATTGATAATACAAGTAAAACTGTCGCTGAAACGATAGAATTTATTGAAAAATTGGTTAATGAAAGATACTGATAACACATTACAAACATTGCTCGATAAGAGTTTTGATAATTTTGATCTTACTCAGGGTTCCCTGATTAAAGCTAATGTATTAGAAATTGGCAAAAAATGGGTCACTCTAGATATTGGTTTTAAATCTGATGGTTTAGTTTCAATAGAAGAATTTCAAGATCATAAAAATGAATTAGTAGTAGAAGTTGGAGATCAGGTTGAAGTTATTTTGGATGCACTTGATGATGGTTTCGGTGAAATAAGACTATCTAGAGAAAAAGCTAGAAAACAAGAGACATGGGATAGGTTGCAACAGGCTCATGAAGATGGGGTATATGTTGAAGGAAAAGTTGTTAATAAAGTAAAAGGTGGATTCACAGTATTTGTTGATGTAGTTAAAGCATTTTTACCTGGCTCTTTAATAGATCCTAAAGGCGGCAAAGATTACCCAGATCTTACAGGCGAAACTCTTGATTTTAAGGTAATGAAATTTGATAAAAAGAGATCAAATGTAGTTTTATCAAGAAAAGCAGTACTACAAGAACAAAATTCAGAAGAAAGAGATAGATTATTGGCAACAATAAAAGAGGGAGAGAAGATAGAGGGCACTATTAAGAATTTAACTGAATATGGAGCTTTTGTAGATCTTGGAGGTCTTGATGGACTACTTCATATAACTGATCTTTCATGGAAAAGAGTCATGCATCCAAAAGAAGTCTTAAAAGTTGGAGACAAGATGGAATTTATAACCCTTTCTTTTGATCCTGATAAAATGAGAGTTTCTCTAGGCCTGAAACAGCTAACTGATGATCCATGGAAAGATATAGAAAGCAAGTATCATGTTGGCCAAATCTTAGAAGGTGAAGTTGCCCTTACGACTGATTATGGATGTTTTATTAAACTTGATGAAGACATTGAGGGTCTTGTTCACATTACAGATCTTGATTGGAAAAATAAGAATGTTAATCCATCAAGCATCTTAGAAAAGGGAGATAAGATCAATGTAAAAATTATGGAAATCGATCTAGAAGAAAGAAAAGTTTCATTAAGTAAAAAACATACAACTGAAAATCCTTGGAAAGAATTTGAAGATAAACATAACAGTGGAGATATTCTCGAAGGTTTAAAAATTAAGTCAGTTACAGATTTTGGTGTATTTGTTGAGTTGGATGGCGGCATTGATGGCCTAATTCATCATTCTGAAATTAATGTCGGAGACAAAACAATACAAGATTTATACAAAGAAGGAGAAGAGGTTACTGTTTCAATAAGTGGAATGGACTCTGAAAGAGAAAGAATTTCTTTATCTCTTGTTTCCTAGCAAAAGATTTTTGTTTTAAATACAATCAAATAATGTCTCAGAAAAAACTAATCATTGCATTGGATTTTGCCAATCTAGATGAAGTCAAAAAAATAATTGAACACATTAATCCAAGACAATCTATGGTAAAAGTTGGTCTTCAATTATATGTATCTCAGGGAAAGATAGTTCTAGATTACTTAACAGAAAAAGGGTTCGAGATATTTCTGGATTTAAAACTGCATGATATTCCTAATACTGTTAATAGAACAGTTAAAGAGATCTCAAATTTTAATGTAGCAATGACAACAATACATCTTCAGGGAGGCAGAGATATGATAGAAGCTGCCTTAGAAAGTTCATCAAAAACAAAAATAATAGGTGTTAGCGTTCTGACTAGCTTAAATGATAAAGATATGAATGAAATGCATGGAAGCAGTTTTAATGACCAATTTGGAAGACTTATGAAGCTAGCAGAGAGCACTAAAATTGATGGTATTGTTTGTAGCCCTCAAGAGCTTAAGCAGCTTAAAGAATTCAATAGAATAAAAGTTGTGCCTGGAATAAGAAATGAACTAACCAGCGATGATCAGAAAAGAACAATGAGTTCAAAAGAAGCTTATGAAAATGGTGCAGATTTTATAGTTGTGGGTAGGCCCATAACACAAGCAGATAATATTAAAGAAACTATTTTAAATTACATGTAAAAATGAATTTTTTAAATTTTATAAAGACTATTGATAAAAATAAGCTGTTTAATGAGTCAGAACATAAGATAAAAACTTCAAATATCTTAATAGATCAATCAAATCAGAATATATCTAAAGAAACTTATAAAAATTTTCAAAAATTTATTGATGACAATAATTTTATTGAGCGTTTTCAAAAAATTTTAGAAGGAGAAGTATGTAATGCAAGTGAAAATAAACCAGCAACACATTTTCAATATAGAGCAGAAGGAAATAATTTATATGAATCAAATCTAAAAAATCTAAAAGCTGTTTCTAATAAATTAAAAGATAAAAAGATTATTGTATTTTTTGGTATAGGTGGCTCTTATCTTGCTCCGAATCTACTTAATGAAGTGTTTGGTAGTTCAAATAAGCAAATTATTTTTATTACTGGAAGTGATCCAGATGAATATAAAGATTTAGAAAAAAATAATCTAAATGATGCTGCATTTATTTTAGCCACCAAATCTTTTTCTACTACAGAGACATTAACAAGCTATCAATCAGTAACAAATGGAGAATTTTTATCAGATACATTTGCAATAACTTCAAATATTGATGATGCAAAACATTATGGCATTAGTGATGAAAATATTATTCCTATGGATAGCTCCATGGGAGGGCGTTTTTCTATTTGGGGACCAATAAATTTACTTTTTTATCTAATCCATGGAGAAGATAAATATAAAGAATTTTTAAAAGGCGCAGAAAAATCAGATCAATTGTCTTTGAATAAAGATATTAGTCAAAATCCATCGCTAACTTTATCTATTCAAGATGTAGTTATGAATAATGTATGTGAAATTGAGTCTACTCTTGTAATTAATTATGACTGGAAACTAAGAAACTTTTATCAATATGTGCAGCAAGTAGAAATGGAATCAACAGGAAAATCTGTTGATCAAAATGGGAAAGAGCTTGATTATCAGACTGGCATGATAGTTTGGGGTGGTTTTGGGCCTAGATCTCAACATTCTTTCTTTCAACAAGTTTATCAAGGTACCAAAAACTATAATCTGTACTTTGTGACTACTAAATCAGATCAACTAAATTACAAACAGTTTCTTGGACAATCAAAGTCATTAAAAGATGGCAATGATCGGGAATCAGATATAAATAAAAGAGTTTCAAAAAGAAATTTTACAACTATTGAGTTAAATTCTTTAACTCCTGAAACTTTAGGAGAGCTTATGGCTATGTGGGAGAACAAAGTTATATTCAATAGCTTCTTCTGGAATATAAACCCATTTGATCAATGGGGGGTTGAGTTAGGAAAAACGAATACAAAATCTGAACTTGATAAATAAGCTTAAAAAAATCTCTTCAAGTTTTCCAAATAATACAGGAATATATAAATTCCTGTCTGATTCGGAAATACTCTACATAGGTAAAGCAAAGAATTTAAAAAAAAGAATAAATAGTTACTTTTCTGGAAAACAGACTTATAAAACTCAAAAACTAATCTCTTGTGCAACAAGTTTAGAGTATGTAACAACTAACAATGAAGTAGAGGCCTTATTGTTAGAACAAAATTTAATAAAATCAGAGAAACCTAAATTTAATATTCTTTTGAGGGATGATAAGAGCTATCCATTCATTCATCTTGATGAGACACATACGTTTCCTCGCATTGCATCAAAACGTGTCTTAAAGAGGCATGATGGTTTATATGGGCCATATACAAATGCTCATGCAACAAAGATTGCAGTAAATCAAATACAAAAAGTTTTTCAGCTAAGAACATGTACAGATAATTTCTTTAGAAATAGATCAAGACCATGTATGGAACATCAAATTGGAAGATGCACAGCACCATGTGTAGGTTTAATATCAAAAGCTGACTACAGAAAGGATGTAGAAAATGCGAAATCAATTTTGAAGGGCAACCTTAAGAAGTTAGAGAAAAGCATGCAGAATGAGATGTTCATTGCATCAGATAAGGAAGAATATGAATTAGCAGGAAATATTAGAGATCGTTTAGAACATCTTGAAAAAATTAATCAGAAGCAAATTATTTTCTCAAAAGGAAGCAATACTAGAGTAATTTCAATTAAAACAAATGAAAAAAATATTTCTGCAGCTGTAATACAGATCGAATCAGATAGATTCATTAACATTCAAAAATTTTTGTTTAAAAATCATTTGCAGAAAGATGATTACTCGGCCTTTTTGGAGTTCATTCCAAGCCTTATACAAAAATATTCATCTGTGACAAAAATAATCAGCGAGTTTGATGTTGCAGAAAATGATACTTTTGGAAATGTTCGATTTGAAGCACCTAAAAAGGGTAAAAAATTAGAATGGCTAAAATTAGCTGATAAAAATGCACTTGAAGGATTACTGAAACAAGAACAAAAACATCAGAAATATGTCCAATCTTTAGATTTCCTTGCAAGAAATATCGGAATTAAAAAGAACCCTTCAATAGTTGGTTTTGATGTTAGTGGAATATCAGGAGATATAAAAACAATCTCATGTGTTAATTTCACCTCTGATGGACCTAATAAGTCTTTATATAGATTTTTTAGAGTTCCTATAGATATTTCAAGCTCAGATTTAGATTCATTGGTTTTTGGAGTGAATAAGTACCTAGATTTAGTTGACTCTATTGATTTGTTATTAATTGATGGAGGTAAAACCCATATGAACTATGTTAAAGAACGATTAAAAAAAGATATTGAGTGCATATCTGTTTCAAAAGGGGCAAAGAGAAAATATGGCTTTGAAACTCTACATACAAGAATTGGTTCTTATGATTTCCAAAATTCAGAAGATATTTCTAAATTATTTTTAGATATTAGAGATGAAGCACATAGATTTGCTTTAAAAAATTTTAAGAGCAATAAAAGAAAGAATCTAAAAAAGCATTTTCTTTTTGATATTAAAGGCGTAGGACCTAAAACTGTACAAAAAATTTATCAAAAATATACGTCCTTAAGATCATTAGCTAGATTGTCGGATCTAAAAATTTCAAAAGATCTAAACATAAAATTAGAATTGGCAAAAGAGATTCAAAGTCTCATAAAAGAGCTCTATAATTGAAATATGAGTTGTTGTAGATTCCATCTAGCTATAGCTGTTAAAGATATAGATGAAGCAAAGTCATTTTATTGCGATTTTCTTGGATGTGAAGAAGGTAATTCTGAAAAAGGCTGGGTAGATATCAATTTTTGGGGCAATGAACTAACACTGCATATAGCTGGAGAAGATGAATTAAAAATGACCCACCGACATCATGTTGATATGGCTGAAGTCTGTGTACCTCATTTTGGAATTCATCTTTTAAGAGAAGATTTTGATGAAGTAAAGAGAAGAATTCAGTCAAGTGATGAATATGATTTCTTGGATGCGCCTTTTTTAAGATTTAAGGACGGCTATAGAGAACAAGAAACCTTCTTCATTAGAGATCCAAGTGGGAATGCTATAGAAATAAAAACTATGAAAACTCCTGAATCTCTTTGGGATACAACCTCTTGATTAAATTGATAAATCATATATTATTTGCTGTCTATGCTATTCAATAATAATTCTTTCATGTGCTAATTCTATGCGCTTGTTATTTTTAAAACCTAAACTAATTTGAGACCACAAAGAAGAAGAAGACCACCTCAGGCACCTATTAATCAGTTTGTTAAAGCTCAAAAGCTAACGGTTATATCTGAATCAGGTGAAAAATTAGGAACTTTTAGTAAATCCGATGCTATTGAGCTAGCCAAAGATAAAGGCTTAGACCTGTTGCAGATAACTTTTGATAAAGAGCCATGTGTAGCAAAGATCATTGATTATGGTAAGTTTAA
>CEUS01121384.1_pt1 | contig 29784 bp, 23 predicted proteins | sample 427031 | NCBI WGS metagenome assembly CEUS01 (sample SAMEA2622837, study PRJEB7988) | marine metagenome | biome: marine biome (ENVO:00000447); feature: marine epipelagic mixed layer (ENVO:xxxxxxxxx); material: "saline water (ENVO:00002010), including plankton (ENVO:xxxxxxxx)" | depth 140 m | reverse complement strand
GGCCTCGGAAGACCCGCCATGATCAACACAGCAGCAATGAGTGAATAGAACATCGTGAGTCTGTAGATGTTGTACTCAGACGTCCAAACGGACCGATGGGCTTCGGTCAGCCGGTCCACAGCGACACCTGGCAACTCTGCTGTAACCCTGAACAAGTTTCGGCAGCAGGCAGCGACCACACGAGGCCAGCCATCGAAATAATTAAAGGCGGTTGAGAATGTCGCTGCAAGCGCCCCGAGCAAAAAAATGAGCATCATACTTGGGCCAACACTATCGGTGAATATTCTGGCTATCTCACCGATCACGGCATTACCAGCCACCTCACTCGGATAAAGCCATACAGCCGCCAGCAAGAGAAAGATAGTCGCCAGCACGAACGAGACCACGTGCCCCAGGGAGAAATCTAACAAGCCGATCCGGAACCACCGGCGGCAGTACTCCTGTGCATGCCCTGGTAAACTCGAGACATCAACGGCCAAATCTTCCTTTCGAGACGATGTAAAAGGATCGAATACCTTGGCAAGTCCATCTCGCTCCAGCTGCTCCCTGATTCGCCCCATCCCAACTCGCTTAGCCTTTCCCCACTCTGACGCCTGCAAAGAAACATCCATACCAGTAGGCAGTAAGCCAAGAAATGCGGCGATAATCAACCACGATCCGCCAGGGACTTCGACCGTGAAGAAATAGCCCATGGCCGAGAGCGGTGCTGGCTCAAAGAGGTAAACTCCCACAGTTGACACAAAAAGCACCCCAGCCAAGATCTTAGTCGCCAGCTCGACAGCTGCGTAGCGCCCGTAAAGGATGATCCCAACCGAGAGCACCCCCATGCCAAGTCCATATACCCAAGGGGGCAACCCTAGACCTAGAAATTCCGAAAACACATAAAACAATACGGCAGCAGCAGCTGCCAGACGACCAGCCTGGCCCAATGCGCATTGAATCAGTGTAGTCACCAACACATACCAAACAGGCCACTTTCCTGGCGCGGTGGTGTAGGCATCTAGCATGCTTCGGCCAGTCGCGTTAGTGAAGCGGAAGGCCATCTCAAATCCGTAGTACTTGAAGATGTAAGCGACCGGAATACACCACAATAGGGCAAACTCAAAACGCCCTCCCGCCGCTGGAGCAGTCACCAAGTGACTGGTTCCGATACCGGTCATCATCAAGATAAGCCCAGGACCAAAGTGCCGAAAGAGGCCTCGGGGAGTGGTTTCAGGCAGTGGCAGCTTGTCAAATGATTCAGATTTGTCCGGCATGAGTGCCATCCTATCAGAGACGAAGGCCGAAACGACCTAGGCCTATTTGTCAAACTTCCGGTTGAACAACTTCTGGACATTGGCTAGGCAGGTGTTCAAACGCATCGATTTAGCCCTTCCGGCACAGTAAGATGATCTTGCATTCACCCTGATGAGACTGAACCGAAGGAATTTCATGCACCCACATAAAGCTCAATCTCTGCCAAAACGCGCGAGCGCAGTACTACTGATCAGCATCTTGGCAATTCTGACATCCGCCTGCGGCTTATCTATCGCTCGGAATGCCGAACCTGGTCGTGATGCACTTGGAACGAACGGTGCCATAACCGCCGGCCATCCACTCGCTGCCGAAGCAGGGCTTCGCGTGTTGCAGTCCGGCGGACTCGCCATGGACGCAGCTATCACAGCCGCTGCGGTATTAGCCGTAGCCCGACCCCACATGAATGGAGTCGGCGGGGATATGTTTCTGCTCTACCATGACTCGGCTACTAAACTAACCTACGCGTTGAACGGTTCAGGGCGCTCAGGCAGTGCCATGACACTCGAAGAATTAAAAACCCAAGGCTTCGAACAAATGCCAGGGTCAGGCCCACTAAGTGTGTCAGTGCCCGGTGCGGTAGGCGCTTGGGCGGAAGGACTCCGACGGTTTGGAACCATCAGCTTCGCTGACGCACTGCAACCAGCCATCGACTTGGCCACAGCCGGACTGCCAGTCTCGGACCGGTTAGCTGAAGACATTGCAGGAGCCGAAGCTAAGCTCCGGCGAGAGCCAGAAGCAGCACGCATTTTTCTGCCGGGTGGCTCGACGCCGAAACCAGGCGATCTGTTGCAACGACACGACATCGCCAAAACACTAACAACCCTCCAAGAAGAGGGTTGGGAAGAAATGTACACAGGCTCGCTAGGACGAAGTGTTTCCCGTTATCTTCAAGACAGAAAAGGCCTAGTCACACTAAATGACATGGCCGATTATCTGCCGGAGTGGACTCAACCCATCAGCACCCGCTACCAAGGACTCGAAGTCCAAGCGTTCCCACCAAACACCCAAGGCATCACCCTTCTGCAAGAGCTGGCCATGCTACAACAGGTTGACGACAACCTTGCGGAACTCGGCCACAACACCCCTGATTACTTGCACACAGTGTCGGAAGTTATTCGACTGGCTTTCGTCGACCGGGACAATGAAGTAGCTGACCCAAGGGCGATGCGAGTCGGTGTCGATGACCTCCTCGATGCTGACCGCATCAGCCAGCTGGCTAAAACGATCGACCCTTCGGGACACGCACCAATTCCAAGTGACACTTTCCTAGAAGACCACCCTAATACAGTCTACGTCATAGCAGTCGATCAGTACGGTAACGTCGTTTCCTTGATTCAAAGCCTTTTTGCAACTTTCGGGTCCGGACTGGTAGTGCCTGAAACGGGCATCGTGCTACACAACCGAGGGTCACTCTTCAGGTTCGACGAGACCCACCCGAACGTGTTTGCACCCCGGCGACGGCCCTTTCACACCCTGTGTCCTGTGATTGTGCTTAGTAACGACCTCCCATGGCTGGCACTTGGCACGCCTGGCGGCGACGGTCAAACCCATACCATCGTCCAAGTGCTAAACAACATCCAACTGTTTGGCATGACCCCCCAAGAGGCTATTGACGCACCACGGTTACGCCGACGGAGCGACGGCTCGCTCGCTCTTGAGGACCGTATACCTGAAGATGTTCGCAAAGCTCTTGAAGAGCGAGGCTACAAGGTCCACCCACGGAGTGGGTGGACCGCCGAGTTTGGAGGTGCACAAGCGGTACTCATCGACCAAATCACTGGTCGGCGCAGGAGCGGTGCGGACCGCCGTCGGGAGGGGTGGACATTAGCATACTGACTCCAAGGGCTCTCGGTCTAAACGACTAGACCCTGAACCGACAAATAAGTCCCAGGGTTAAACCATGGACAGAGCATCAAGATTTTGAATCTTCACGGGTTTTCATTCACAGAGTCAAACCGGTCGTTATAAGAGCCCGTGGAGTTGTTCAGTATCCCCCACTACCGCCTTTAGCACTGTCTGGAAGGGAAGCCTGATAAATGACGTGTCCAACAAAGAACGGTCCCATATCTTGAATATACTCAGAAGTCTGCACTGTCGGTCGCATGTCCTTTACCAGCTTGGAAAGCGGATATAGCTCCGGACCGATAAGTCCAATGACAAACTCGTTGTCATCACGATCAAGACCATGACACTCAAGCCTGATATCAACCGCCAAGCCTAACTCACCATAACCACGACCGACAGTGCCATGTTCCATCAGAATCCGACCTTGATCGCCTCGTGAGAGTCTGTTGAAGGCTCCTATCCTCCGAAGTGGATACCAGATCCCCCACGGATAATCCGGGTTCAAAGCATGGCGACGCACCTTGTACAGCAGAAAGTCCTCAAGATTAGGTTCACGACCACTGGAGTAGGTGCGGCCGAGCATGGTGAAATCGGGTAACGGTGTCAGTCCAGAAAAAGCCGGTCCAATTAGCAAGCCGCGCGCCGTCTTGGCAAACAGGCTTGGGTCTTCAGACATCAACAAGACACCTATCCCTCGTGGATCATTTAGGTTCGCGTAAACGGCAGCCTCAAGGCCGCTATTTCGCACGGCCTCAACAACCGGTTCAGGGTCTAAACATCCAGTGAACACCTGTAGCTGGACAAACAACCGATTGTTTAAGGTCTGGGGCTCGCCCCTGACAGGAGCACCGTGCTCGATGAGTTCTGGGACGAAAGGCTCCATTGTCACCTGCGGTCTACCACTCTCTCGAGGCGGCACAGGGGGCGGCACTTCGGTCTTCTGCGTCATGCGATTTACCTCACATTTATTGATGATCATTATACGAGGGCACACCCCATCCCGGGTTGCCGATAGACGCGCAGAATGTTAGGGTCAAACTCTATGAGGGACCAGGTCTGCTTTGCAGCCAAGCATCTCTACTCAAAGCGACTGATTCCCCTCGCTGCTGCCCTGTCGATCTTTTTGTTGGCCGAATCGCCTGTCATCGCACAGGAAAACACTGGGCAGCAATCTGCCCGCTCTACCAAGCTTACAATTAATCTCGAAAGGGTAAAGCAACAGCTCGCCAAGCTACCACCCAATAATGAACGCCAGCCGCTCATTAGATTCTACGTCGAGGTTTATGGTCGCGCCCCTCAGATCAATCCGCTTCGTGGCTTTGACCTAAACGCCGGCCCAGTCAACCACGGCCCCCCAACACACGCCGACATGATGGGACAATCGACCCCACGTGGATTCAAAGGACCTGTAGCCGATCTCACCTCTTTGTTCAGCTGGCTCAACAACAGGTAGACACATCAGGGCTCGCCTAGCGAAAAACCAGCACTCCACATCGAATCCAGGCTTGAAATTTCCCGTAACACATCGCACAATGGAACATCAGGCTGGTCAGTCGGCCAGTTTAGTCAACCCTTCACGACGAAGTCGACCGAACGGTCCATGACCGTAACTAATTATCCGCAAAATCAACAAAGTGTCTGCACAGTCGCTGGCAGAAACCAAACCAACCGTCCGGCCAAGGCGAAGAGTCGAGATCTCGGGCGTCTTTCCAATCTGAGGTGGCAAAGTGGCTACAGGTGTGAGTAAACGCGGTATGTCTGGACTGGATTCAATCATCGGAGTTCTAGGCGAAGATGCCGCACTCCTCGAACACAAATGCCAGACAATTTCAGCATCAAATCTGCACCTGCCAGGCCCAGATTTTATCGACCGCTGCCTCGGCCCATCGGATAGACCAGCACGTGTGATGGGAAGCCTCCAAACACTATTCTCTTCAGGTCGTCTCGCAGACACCGGCTATGTTTCAATCCTGCCAGTTGATCAGGGTATCGAACATTCCGCTGGGGCTTCGTTCGCACCTAATCCAGCCTATTTTGACCCAGAGAATCTGATCAAGCTTGCGATCGAAGGCGGGTGCAATGCTGTAGCTTCGACCTTGGGAGTCTTGGGTTCCGTCTCGCGTCGCTATGCACACAAGATTCCCTTCATCCTAAAATTCAATCACAACGAATTCATCTCATATCCGAACTCATTCGACCAAATTAGGTTCGCCGGCATCGAACAAGCATTCGAAATGGGTGCCATGGGGGTTGGTGCCACCATCTATTTTGGCTCTGAGGAGTCTCGGAGACAGCTACAAGAGGTCTCAGAGCTATTTCAGCGAGCCCACGAACTAGGGATGTTTACGGTACTCTGGTGCTACCTAAGAAATTCTGATTTCAAGACACAAGGCACCGACTATCACACAGCTGCAGACCTGACCGGACAAGCAAATCACCTAGGGGTTACCATCGAGGCAGACATCATTAAGCAGAAGCTACCTGATACGAATGGAGGTTATCCGGCACTAAATTTCGGGAAAACTCACAAAGCCGTCTACGAATCTCTTACAACCGACCATCCTATTGATCTGACACGCTATCAAGTAGCGAACTGTTACATGGGTCGTGCTGGCCTTATCAATTCCGGGGGAGCTTCATCTGGAGATAGTGATCTCAAGGAAGCCTTGGTCACCGCGGTTATCAATAAACGTGCCGGCGGAACTGGGCTCATCTCAGGCAGGAAAGCATTCCAACGTCCCATGAACGACGGCATCGCGTTGCTGAATGCCATTCAGGATGTTTATCTGTCCAAGGACATCACTATCGCTTGAGCGTGGTCGGAGGCATAGTCCACAAGTTGAGCCGAACCGAAAGCAAAAAGTACTTCTTTCGTAGTTCAACCACACGGGCTGCATAACCTTGATTCGGAATCTCTTTAGACCGAAGCCTAGAACGGAGCCGACGAAGCTCATACCGATATAAATCGTTCACGAAGGCTTTCGCTAGCTGGGGAGATGTTGTGGACTGAGGTTTAAGACCGAAGCGACTTAGCTCCTCAAGAACCCTAGGGTGATAACAATATTCCACAAGGAACCCATTGTAGCTCTCTGACACCAACAACTAGGCGCATTGGCAGCCATAGGTAATTGAAGGGCAGTCGAAACCGCCACACTCACCATTACCTGCTGCTTGCCTGCTTAAAATCCGACAGCAGCACTCGTTCGGCGGCGATCTTCAGCACCCTCCAGCAAATCTTCCTTAGAATCGTAATAGATTGCCGAAACCGCACCCTGCACCCCAGTCTCCACCATGATGTGACCTCGCTGCTCCAGTAGTTCTAACGTGTCTGGTGAGACACCCCATCTCTCATAGCGGGTCTGGTCTGGTAACCATTGGTGATGGATGCGAGGTGCATCTACCGCCTCTTGCACATTCATCCCGAAATCAACCACATTCAAAATCGTCATGAGGACTGTATTGATAATCGTTCGTCCTCCAGGACTCCCTGTTACCAACAACAATCGACCGTCCCTAGCAACGATGGTCGGAGTCATGCTGGACAGCATACGCTTGCCTGGCTCTGCCAAGTTTGGGAGCGTCCCTATCAGGCCGGTCTCAGTAGTCAGCCCAGGCGCCGCGTTGAAATCCCCCATCTCGTTGTTCAATAAGAACCCGCCACCAGGAATGGTAATCTTCGCTCCATAACTCTGCTCTAGCGTGTAGGTCAGCGAGACTGCATTCCTCCCTTGATCTACGACCGACAGATGTGTCGTCTCAGTTCCTTCACTGGGCCATACAAAACTCTGAGGTGACGAAGTAGATGCACGTTCTAGATTAATCGTCCCCTGTAATCCCCTGGCGTAATCCTTTGAAATCAGCCGCTCAATCGGCATGCTTGGGTTGAACGTAGGGTCACCCAGGTGCCTAGCTCTATCTGCGTAAGCCCTCCGCATGGCTTCAATGAGGAGGTGTATTGTCTCGGCCGAACCTGACCCCGACGACGCCAGATCGTAGCCCTCAAGTATATTGAGCATCTCAATGACTGCGATGCCTCCAGAGCTCACTGGTGGCACCGACAGAATCTCGTTGCCTCGGTAGCGACCCACAAGAGGTGACCGACGCTGAACACGATACGCCAAAAGGTCATCGTAGGTGATGAGGCCTCCGTTGGCCACCATCTCGCGGACAATCAGGTCAGCCGTCTCACCATCATAAAACCCAGACGGTCCTTGCTCAGCAATGCGTTCAAGGGTCCGAGCAAGATCAGACTGACGCAAGATTTCGCCTGCCTGATACGGAATACCTTGTTTGGAAAATTGAGACATAGAGGCCGGATAGGGAGCCATACTGGGCAAGACACCAGCTAAAGAACTCGCCAATGCTTCTGACACCCTAAACCCTTCACGAGCTAAACGTATTCCTGGTTCGACCAGTTCCCGCCAAGACAACGACCCGTGCTCAGTCCAAGCAAGGTAGAGTCCAGCAACCGTGCCTGGCACTCCGACTGCCACATGCGATCTGTGGTGCACCACTGGATCATATTGACCGTCCTGCAGAAACATCGTGGACGAAGCAAGACCCGGTGCCATCTCCCGGAAATCGTAGGCTACCGGATCCCCTGTAGCCGGACGATATAACAGGAACCCACCGCCGCCGATGTTCCCTGCAGTCGGATAAGTAACAGCCAACGTCAGGGCTGTCGCTACCGCCGCATCAATCGCATTGCCTCCCTTGCGCATGATCGCAACGCCCACCTCAGACGCGATCTCATCTTGCGAAACCACCATAGCCTTGCGAGAACGAATCGGTTCCGTTCTGGCTTCGAACAAAACAGACGTAGTCATCAAGGCTGCAGCCAGTGCCGCACCTCTTCTTAACGAGCTCCATTGGCTTATGGTCGACATCACTCAATCATCTCAGTGTGCCTTCTTGGTAGCAAGCACTCAACTCAGTAGTCTGTTTACCTAATAAACCGCACAACGATACCAGGTAGTAATCTCCCAACAACCGGACTTAGAGTGCTCAGGCAAGACTTTCGGTCAGGGATATCAGTGGAAGATACCCACTAACGGCATACATGTAGTATTTTTCCGGTCAGGGACGACAAGAACATATCTAAGGATACTCATCAGGAACAATTACTGGGCAGCATGTGACCCAACCCTGTCGACCTCGAGATTACGAACAACAATTCATTCTCGGTGCCTGGGATCACAGGCGAAACACATGGCTAGCCCTACTCTCCTTCAGTGCATTGCGCGTATCGACCACTACTGGAGTGCGACGCACTATTTCACTGTAGTCGATTTGAGGGTGGGCAGTCGTAACGACAGCACAATCCATCCCTTCATCCAGGGCATCCTCAAGGGGGACGGTATTCAGTTTGACATTCCCGACCGCGAAAGAACCCACAAATGGATCTGTGTACCGCAACACCGCGCCACGCTCAAGAAGCAGTTGGGCAATATCGAGAGCGGGAGACTCTCTCGTGTCACTAACACCAGATTTGTAAGCAACGCCAAAAAGATGTATTCGCGCACCATTGATCGCCTTTGATTGGCTGTTTAAGGCATCAGATATTCGCTGCACCACATATCGCGGCATTCCGCCGTTGATATGACCAGCGAGCTCAATGAACCGGCTCTCAAAACCTTTTTGTCGGGCTTTCCAACTCAAATAATATGGATCGACTGGGATGCAATGGCCTCCTAGGCCAGGACCAGGATAGAAAGGCATAAATCCAAATGGCTTGGTCGCAGCCGCGTCCACCACCTCCCAAACATCCACACCAAGGTCTCGACACATCATTGCCAACTCGTTCACAAGACCGATATTCACAGCTCGGAAGGTGTTTTCAAGAAGCTTAACCATCTCAGCAACTCGCGCAGACGACACTGGCACTACGGTGTCGATGAATCGTTCGTAGAGTGCAACAGCCAACTGAGTAGACCTTTCATCAACTCCACCTACTACCTTCGGTATGCGTTTAGTCGACCACTCGGGATTGCCTGGGTCGACACGCTCTGGTGAAAACGCTAGAAAAAAATCTTGCCCAGCCACCAAACCTGTGGCTTCCAGCTTCGGTTTCACCACCTCTTCGAGTGTCCCAGGGTAGGTGGTTGATTCGAGAATGATCAGCTGGCCAGAACGAAGGTGACGAACAATTTGGTCAACCGCAGCGACAATAAACGAAAGGTCTGGATCCTTGGTCTTTCTAAGCGGAGTCGGCACACAGATACTAACCGTGTCCAGACCAGCCAATTCACTAAAGTCCATTGTCGGGGTAAGCCGTCCAGCAGCGAGCGCTTCACCAACAGCATCAGTTGACACATCCTCAAGATATGATTTCCCTTGAACAAGGGCATCAACTCTCGACCGGTCGACATCCAGGCCCACAGTCTGGAAACCCGCTCTGGAGAATTCAACAAGGAGCGGCAGACCAACGTATCCAAGCCCGATGACTCCAACACGGGCTTGTCTTGTATGTATTTTCTGGAAAACGCAATCAAACGTCACAATATGTCTGACCTGTTTATTATGTTCTGAACAACACGGAGGACTGAGCGACTGATGTCCCGGCTGCACCCTAGGACACCTCCAAAAACAAGAAAACCAGGAGACACTACCAAACCCGCCTCTTCTAATAGACAGGAACGCACGTCAGTTAGCCCACCCAGCTTGCTGAAAGCTGGCAGGATTCCGCCTAAACCTACATTGACCATAAACTGAACCTAGGGCATGTCCAAACTAACCAAAACTTCACGACAAATTATCTACCAAGCATCTGGCGGTTCATCTCTTGCATCATACTGACGTCGGAGATGCCTGTCCAACAGTGACCCCGTCCTGGACCATAAACAATGCGTGAGCCAATCGAAGGCTTCTGTTTAAGAAATATTTCCAGCCGGCGAACCGCATGGTCAAGGTAGTAGTCATCATTATCACCAACCCAGATGTTTAGTTTTCCAAGCAGTTTCGGCGCCAATTCATCCCACTTTCGCTCAAGCGTCAGACGCAGGTCATACTGCTCCCAGTGCCCGGTCACAGACCGGTCGATACGACCAGTTTTTGGATCCCACAGCGGAATCGGTCCACCATCCGCTCCTCTAGGTCCGTATGACGCGTTCCATGCTCCCCACTGTCGACCAGATGTGGTCCAGCTTCCTTCCGACCCGAGTACATTCTCCATCTGTAACTCTTGTCTCATGGTAAACCGGACAGCCCCGTCAGGACTTCTGGCACTAGGCCGCTCGCGTCTTTCCTCATCCAAGTAGGAATTGTCATCGTGGTAGATATCAAGAAGTTGGAACGCACGAAAATCTACGCTATCCGGACAAGAAGCCCAAGCACCATTGAAGGTATCCGGGTAAAAGATCTGAAGCGCTAGCGATACCCAACCACCAGTTGAACTACCATCCAGAACGCGAGCACTCGACCGTCCAATCCCTCGAAAAACTCTTTCCACGTAAGGAATCAACTCTTCGGTTACAGCATCGCCGTATGGACCGTTATTGGCAGAATTGACCTGGTAGGGATCTCCATATGGACCCGCTCCATCCAGGTGCAGCAAGATCATGCGAGGTGAACTGGGTTCCAGCCAGGCCGCTCTGAAAGATGACCCAGGGCGCATCATCCCTTGCACGGCAGTGTAACGTTCGCCAAAGCCCCCAATGCGAACCCGTAGTGGATAGCGTCGACCCGGTTGCCGATCATAACCTAACGGAAGAATTACGCCGGCACGCAAATAGATAGGGCGCCCATGGAAGCGAGACAGGAGTTCTGACCGAATCTTTATGAAGCGAAGATAGCCTCCCTCCACAGGTAACTCTTCCGATGGAATGCGATGGTTAAGAGTGAGGTGTACCGATGCTCGCTCAAGTGGATCAATCGAAACAAGGGCTGGCTCACTATAAATATTTCCCGGCGCGTCCGTGGATCTAAGCTCGGTGTTTGTAATGAGAACGGCCTGAACCCAATATTTGCCTGCTTCCAAATCAGTTAAGCTTCCTAGTGGATGTGACTCAGAGGTAACGTCGACAATTACGCTACCTCCTGGAACAAGCTCGGCCGCATCTGCTCCGAATGTCGGCACAGCGCCACTTCCAGGTTCACCCACAAACCTCCTTGGCTCAATACGCTGGACTGAATCGCCAGGGACTGCCACAACTAAGAGACGACCTGGAGGTTGTGTTGGAAGCGCTGGATCAAGCGTAATCTCGAAGCGAAATTCTTGTTCAGACTGGAGACCAAACGCCGGACCGATCCCCACAAAGACAATGAGGAAAGCACAGATTCCGTAGTAAGAACAGCTGCCCACAGCTTCCAATTTATGGCTGAACATCTGAGAACTCTTGCAAGCTCGGTTCCTCCAGCTGCTAAATTCTAAACGAAGGCCGCCGCACGACTTCACCAGACACCCGCCTTCTCCGACTATGATAATGCCATCAGTCATGGAAGCTTTAACATTACGAGGAGAGGCGTAAGGGCAAGAGGCCCGGCAACTCGGTTTGCCATCATCAATAGCAGCAGCCTTCGAACAGTCAGTGGAAAAGACGCCCATCCGAAGAGTGGTCTAGGCTTCAGACTGGACTCACGGGATAGAATAATGGACTCGTGTAACTCCACCAGCTAAGGATTGAGGCGATGAAGAACCACAACAAGATGGTGCCACAATCGGGTGTCAGCCTATTCGCAACCATGGCAGTGGCCGTTGGAGCCTGCATCACAGCATGCAGCCCACAAGGCGTGGGCAATCTGACAGAACGTCTGTCTATAGCCACTGGTGGTACGGGCGGTGTCTACTACCCATACGGTGGCGGCATCGCAAAAGTAATAAGTGATCACCTCGACGGTGTGGAAGCAACAGCCGAGGTCACGGCCGGTACGGTTGACAACTTGAAATTTATCGCCACTCGGGGAGCAGATTTAGGCATCGTGCTGGCTGACTCGCTAGATGACTCAGCATCTGGCCGTGGAGCTTTCGCAGACTTTGGGTCAGTACCAGCTCGAGCCATAGCGGTCTTGTATGACAACCTAAACCAGTTAGTAACGCTAGAAGGAAAAGGAATCGAGACCGTCGTTGACCTTCAGGATCACGTCGTTTCAACTGGTGCACCCGGAAGCGGGACAGAAATTACTGCACTGCGGGTGCTAGAAGCCGTTGGGCTCGACCCAAACCGTGACATCCAGAAGCAAAGCCTTGGTGCAGCCCAGTCTGTTGACGCTCTGAAGGACGATAAAATCGATGCGTTCTTCTGGAGTGGCGGGATTCCAACGGGTTCAGTCCTAGACCTAGCCTCAACTCCAGGGCGCACGGTGAAATTGATCCCCAACACCGACACTCTACCATTCTTGTTTCGACGCTACGGCGACGCCGTCTACCATGCAGTTACGATCCCCAGTGTGACCTACCCCGGCATGAGTGTTGATGTGGAAGTCATCGGCGTCGCCAATGTCCTCGTTGCCCACGAAGAAATGCCGGAAGGAATGGCATACCGGATCACACAGGCTTTATTCGAACATCACGACGAACTGGCAGCCGTGCATCCCGAGGCGGAGAAGTTATCGCTTGAGACCGCCGTAACAGGGTCGACTGTGCCGTTTCACGAAGGCGCCATCCGCTATTACAGCGAACAAAACGCTTGGCCGGAATCGTAAACAGCCACCACAACAAACCATACACATTCGGAGTTCCCTCTGGCAGACTCATCTCCAGCTTCACTTGGTGCCCGCGACGATCCAGACGCAGAGGTTCAAACCAGGCATCTGACCGGATTCTCAGCGCGACTGGTAACGATGCTCGCAGCTGGATTGTCTGTCTATGCGCTGTACTGGGTGGTGGGTATCGTTCAACCCCAAGTCTACCGAGCTAGTTTCCTGTTAATCGCTCTTGTACTGACATTCCTACTCTACCCTGGACTCCCTACCTCTCGGGCACGAATAGTGGCAAGCGACTGGGCGCTTGCGCTCCTAACTGCCTTAGTACTGACTTGGCCAATCTTCGATTTCGATCAATTTGTATACCGAGCAGCAACCCCAAGCCAGCTAGATATCCTGTTCGGAGCAGTAACCACTGTTCTCGTGCTTGAGGCTACTCGGCGCACTGTTGGCTGGATCCTGCCAGGAACTGCGATCGCCTTTTTACTGTACGGCTACTATGGGCCCATTCTCGAACTCATTGGGTTCGACATCTTCGCACACCGAGGCTATACGGTAGGTCGGTTAGTGGGCACCCTTTATATGACGCTAGAGGGAATCTTCGGTGTCCCGTTAAACGTAGCCTCAACCTATATCGTGCTTTTCACCATCTTCGGTGCAGTGCTGCAGCACTCAGGAGCAGGCCAGTTCTTCATTACATGGACGATGTCCGCTTTCGGACACTCGAACAGCGGCGCAGGACCAGGACGAACAGTTACGATGTCAGGATTTCTCTTGGGGACTGTGTCTGGGAGTGGCGTGGCAACCACAGTCACTCTGGGGGCAGTGGCCTGGCCAATGCTACGACGCGCTGGATTCTCACCAGAGGTCGGCGGCGGCATATTGTCCGCAAGCGGGATCGGCGCCATCCTGGCCCCACCCACCATGGGCGCAGCTGCCTTCCTGATCGCTGAATTCTTGCAAATCACCTATCTTCAGGTGATTTCCATGGCAATAGTACCAGCTATCCTCTACTACCTGTCGATCGTGCTTATGATCGAAGCCGATGCTCGTCGCCTGGGCACGAAGGCGGTAAACGTCAACCTTCCGTCTGTCTGGACACTGACTCGGCAAGCCGGGTACCAATTCCTTCCACTCGTAGCGATCGTCGTATTCCTCTTGTCCGGCATGACCCCCTTTAACGCCGTGTTCCGGGCCACGATTTTGGCGATTGGGCTAAGTTTTGTACGCCAAGAAACAGCATTGAAACCCCGCCGGCTCTTGGCAGCTCTCGAAACCGGCGGCCGGGCTGTGCTTGCTGTAGCGGCGACCACAGCCACTGCAGGGATTATCGTAGGGGTCGTGACCCTAACAGGCCTCGGCCTGAAAATATCAAGCATCATCGTGGACTTAGCCTCTGGAAACTTGTTTCTCACAGTGCTCTACGCGGCGCTCGCAGTCTGGATGCTCGGACTGGCAGTCCCAGTGACAGCTTCTTACATTATTGCCGCTGTGATGATCGCTCCGGCACTGACCTTGGTCGGCGTTCCAGACGTCGCCGCCCACATGTTTATTTTCTACTATGCAGTACTCTCCGAAGTCAGCCCACCAACCGCTCTCTCCCCATTCGCAGCGGCTGCAATTACCGGTGGAAACCCTTTCAAGACGATGATGTTGACTTGGAAATACACTCTTCCGGCATTTCTGGTACCGTTCGCTTTCACCTTAAGTCCGGAAGGATTGGGTGTGCTCTTGCAAGCTCCAGTCTCAGACATAGTTCGGACAGTAGCGACGGCAGTCGTTGGAATCCTTGCACTTGCAATGGGGCTGGGAGGATGGTTGAGACAAGTAGCAACGGCCTTAGAACGAGCCTTAGCAGTAATCGGCGGGCTATTACTATTCTACGCGACCACAGGCACCGACATAGCTGGCGGGGTGCTATTCGCTGCAGCTATCGCACTCCATATAGCCAGAACCTCAGAGTCAAACAGACGTCTCGAGATACAGAATTAAGATAGTTCCTTTTAAATCGGGTTTCAGTAATTATCCACGAACCAAGCGACGGTATTTGATCCGATGAGGTCGATCGGCAGCCGAACCGAGACGCCTGCGTCGGTCTGCTTCATACGCCTGGTAATTCCCTTGAAACCACACGACCTGACTATCACCCTCAAAGGCTAGAATATGAGTTGCGATACGATCAAGGAACCATCGGTCATGGCTAATAACTACGACGCACCCGGCAAATTTAAGTAGCGCATCTTCCAACGCTCGTAAGGTATCAACATCAAGATCATTGGTTGGTTCGTCGAGCAGCAAGACGTTTGAACCAGTCCGCAATAACTTAGCTAGATGCACGCGATTGCGTTCACCCCCAGACAGCGTCCCGACCTTCCTCTGTTGCTCCTGTCCTTTGAAATTGAACCAAGAACAGTAGGCCCGAGAAGCTACTGATCGCAAACCCAGCAGTAGCTCGTCCTTACCATCAGATATTTCTTCCCAAACCGTCCTCTCAGAAGCCAACTCGCGCCCCTGATCCACATAGCCTAAGACCGCAGTCTCCCCAAGACTAAGCGTCCCGGCATCTGAACTCTCTTCACCAGTCATAATGCGAAACAAAGTAGTCTTACCCGCTCCATTAGCTCCAATCACACCGACGATTCCTGCTGGGGGGAGGGTAAAACTCAGATCCTGAATCAAGCAGAGTTCCCCATAGCCTTTACGAAGATTTTTAGCCTCAATAACCACATTACCTAGCCTAGGGCCGGGTGGAATATAGATCTCGGCCGAATCGATCTGCTCTGCAGTATCTTCCTTTAGCAGATCTTCATAAGCATTTAGCCGAGCCTTGCCTTTCGCCTGACGGGCGCGAGGAGACATCCGAATCCAGTCAAGCTCACGAGCCAAGGTGCGGTGACGCTTGGTCTCCCGCTTCTGCTCAACCTCAAGGCGGCGTTGTTTTTGCTCAAGCCACGATGAATAATTCCCCTCCCAGGGAATCCCTTCTCCACGATCTAATTCAAGAATCCATCCAGCAACGTTATCTAGGAAATATCGGTCATGAGTAATAGCCACCACAGTCCCCTGATACTGCTGGAGATGCCGCTCAAGCCAGGCCACAGTCTCAGCGTCAAGGTGGTTAGTAGGCTCATCGAGCAATAGGAGGTCAGGAGCTTCCAGCAGCAAGCGGCACAACGCAACCCGACGGCACTCTCCTCCAGAGAGATGGGCGACATCCGCCCGAGCCGGCGGCAGTCTGAGTGCATCCATTGCCTGCTCGACACGTGAATTAAGATCCCAGGCACCAACCGCTTCTATTTTGTCCTGGAGGCGACCCTGCTCGTCCATTGCCTCCTGCAACTCTTCTCCGATCAGACCCTCATTGAAGCTTGTCGTCACGGCATCATAAGCTTTCAGCAGGTTCTTGTACTCAGCTACCCCTTCCTCTACATTACCCTTAACGGTTTTGTTAGGGTTTAGCTGTGGCTCTTGCGGCAAATAACCAACTGTCACCCCTTCGGAAACAGACGCCTCTCCCGTATAGTCGGTAACTTCTCCAGCCATAATCTTGAGTAATGTGCTTTTGCCTGCACCGTTCAACCCAAGCACTCCAATTTTCGCCCCAGGTAGAAATGATAGTGAGATGTTCTTTAGCACCTCCTGGTTGAAGCCAAAGGACTTCCCCAGCCCGTGCATCGTATAAACGTATTGTTGAGCCATACCGTCGTTCTCAAAGTTAAACGTCAAGCTACAAGAAATGGTGGAGCGCTGCCTCAGTTCAAGTTACCCTTAATTCATCATCACGGCTTCAGTCTACTCCATGTCCTCTTCCTCACCATCCGCAACCACGATCCGTCTAACTTCGACATGACATCAGACTCAACTCCAAGGCACCGATTGAGCACAAGGCGTATGAACAGATATGGCTCAAGGGCCAAGCCGATGCGACAACCAAGCTGGTCAAGATGGTCAGATGAACAGCTACTGGACGTGCGAATGTGCGACCTCGGTGTATCACTTAAAGGCTCCGTACTCGAACGGCGCATACTCGACCTTGGACAGAACCTTAACAACAAAGGTATCCCCTTCCGCGCTCACTTCTGGCTATCAGACGATTGGTTTACTCCTGATGGAATACCTGGAATCGCCGTGCCCTTCTACCTAGCACACCCTCGACTACAAAGACTTGAACGGTCTCAGATTCTCGAAGTAGAAGGCAGCTCTAGAGCTTATTGCATGCGGATCCTTCGGCACGAAATGGGACACGCTATTGACAATGCCTACCGTTTGCGGCGCAAGCGAAAGAGGCAGACAATGTTTGGTCTACCCTCAACACCCTATCCTGAGTATTACACACCGAAACCACACAGCAAGAGCTTCGTCTCCAATCTAGAATCTTGGTACGCGCAGAGTCATCCAGACGAAGATTTTGCAGAAACATTCGCCGTCTGGCTTGACCCGAGGTCAGCATGGGAGAGGAGGTATAGCAATTGGCCCGCACTAAAGAAACTTAGATATATGGACGAACTGATGGCCACAATAAGGTGGGAAATCCCTGCAGTAACGACCAAGCACAGCTTTGAGCCGCTACCGAGCCTAAAGAAAACCTTACGGGAACACTATTCAGCCAAAAGGAAGCGCTACGGTATCGGTCAGCCTGTTTTGTACGACCGAGACTTGCAACAACTGTTCTCCAGCGCCTCCGAACACAGCAGCAACCCTTTGGCCTCAGAGTTTCTAACTCGGGCCAGTCAAGACATCCGTCAGTTGGTTTCAAAATGGACGGGGCAATATCAATACCAGGTTGGTCAGGTTCTAAGCGACATGATTAAACGCTCTGACATTCTCAAACTTCACCTAAGAACCTCAACCGAGCGAACCAAGCTGGACTTCGTTGTCCTTTTAACAGTTCAGATAACCAAGCACCTCTCTGGAGGACGGCATCGGATAGCGCTATGAAAACACTCCGTATACTGGCCCTACTTCACGATTACTTAATGCCGCCGAACGACGTACGAGGCGTAGATGTCGTCAACGCTTCTTGGAAAACCGAGTACGACGTGACAAACACCCTAGCAGCTATGGGGCACGAGGTGTTTCAATTGGGCATCGCTGATGAACTGGGCCCGATCAAGCAAGCCATCGACGAAGTGCGGCCACACATTGGATTCAACTTGATGGAGGCATTCCATGAAGTCGGCACTTTCGACCAAAACGTAGTCAGCCATCTTGAGTTGCTCCAGCTCCACTACACGGGGTGCAATCCTCGGGGACTGATTCTGTCGCGCGACAAAGCGCTAACCAAAAAAATCCTTTCATACGACGGCATTCCTGTTCCAGATTTTACGATCGTCCCCAGAAAACATTTATTTAGCCGACCCCCTAGACTCAAGTTTCCCCTGATCGTCAAATCTTTAACTCAGGATGCCTCATTTGGCATTTCACAAGCGTCTGTAGTTAGCGACGACAGAAAGCTTAATGACCGAATTGCCTATATCCACGAAGGACTCAAAACCGATGCTATTGTTGAGCAGTACATCGACGGACGTGAGTTGTATCTTGGCATCATCGGCAACGAAAAACTCACCGCGTTTGCTCCTTGGGAAATGAAATTCGGGAATATGCCAAAGGGAGCCCATAGCATCGCAACTGCTCGGGTGAAGTGGAGTGATACCTACCAAAGGAAACATGGAATCCAGTGCGGTGAAGCAAGATTCCAGGACCCCCGCATGGCCGAATCTTTACAGAACCTTGCCAAGCATGTGTTCCACCTCTTGCAAATGAACGGATATGGTCGCATAGATATCAGGCTTGACAATAACGGACAGCCTTGGGTACTCGAGGCAAACGCTAACCCCCAGTTAGCCTATGGGGAAGATTTCGCAGAATCAGCACACCACAACGGGACACCCTATGACACCCTACTGCAAAATATTCTGGACGTAGGGCTCCAATGGAAGGCCGATCACGGCGGATGAAGCCACCGTTAGGACTGAACCAAATTGAATGTCACCTCAGTCACCTCACCAGCCACCACAGTGATTGTCTGCGGCTGAGCACTGAGCCGTTCATGCCAGACTGTCAGCTCATGCACGCCAGCCGGAACCCTTTCGATAGTGAAGGTGCCGTCAAGACCTGTGACAATTCCAAAATCATTACTAACCACCACCCAACCACGCATCCAACTGTGGGAATCACACTCAATACGCACCACCCCAGGCCTCCGCAACGGTCGGTTGACTTCAAGACCAGAGAAGGGCATAGCTATATTGAAATCAGTTCGATTGCGGTCGTCATAAGAGTGAGTCGAGTGTAGAGTGTCGTCTTGACTAGTTACCAATAGTTGGCTCCCAGTTCTGGCGATCTGTACATGAGGCTCAAACCGACACTGAACATTATCGATCGAAGGTGCATTCACTTCAGTCGGCCACGGCAGGCCAGTCACCCGAACGACTGCATTGCCGACATGACCTCCATCATCAGCGATTATCGACTCATCCTGAACCGCTTCACCACAAACCTCCTGATCGGTGGTTACCTCGAGAACAGACACCGGTGGAAGAGCATCCATCGTCACTACACCACTAATCGTTCCCACTTCCTGGGTTCCACCTAGAAGCTGCACGCCTCCTAGAAGGATTGCGGCGCTGGCATTAAAAATGATTAATCTGACCCATATGCATCTCTTCATACCACTACTGTACCGCAACGGGTAGACTCTGAAATGAGTTATCCAACAGTTGTCTGCCCCATGTAGTGCCATAACAAGGCTTACTACGGCGCTGGTGCTAGCCAGCCCTAAGGGATTTGGTCGTCTCAGGGTCAGGCGTAAAGTCTTCGCCAGGATTTATGAATCGATCATGTTCCAAACGATACTGGGTTTCGTAGAGTTCGCGATACCGACCTCCAGCAGTCAGCAATCCGGTGTGGTCACCTCGCTCTATGATCTGTCCCTGTTCAAGAACAACGATCTGGTCAGCGCTCTGAATGGTAGATAGCCTGTGGGCAATAACGAAGGTGGTACGACCCTGACGCAACACTCTGAGCCCGTCCTGGATCAACGCTTCGCTTTCACTGTCGAGGCTAGAAGTAGCCTCATCGAGAATAAGGATCCGAGGATCTGCGAGGATAGCTCGTGCAATCGCTACCCTCTGACGCTGCCCTCCAGACAACTTGATGCCACGCTCACCGACGATTGTGTCGTAGCCTTCTGGAAACCCACGAATAAATTCGTCACAATGTGCGATACGACTAACCTCTTCAATCTCGGCTCGTGTCGCATGCCGCCTAGCGAAGCTTATGTTCGACGCCACCGAACCATCAAAGAGGAAATTTTCTTGGAGAACCACACCTAGACGGCGTCTGAATTCACCAAGCTTCAATGTATCGAGGTCCCGACCATCTACCAGTACCCGGCCTCTCAAAGGCCGATTGAAAGCCATGATCAAACTAGCCAGTGTGCTCTTGCCCGATCCACTCGAGCCAACCAGTGCCGTGGTAGTCCCAGCAGGCGCCTTTAGACACACATCACGTAAAACAGGAATGCCTTGGGTGTACTCAAACGTGACATGCTCCAGTTCAATATCACCCACCAACCCACCAACCGACTGCCTATTTTCATCCTCCTCAAGCTCTGTCTTGGTCCCTAAGATCTCTCTAATTCTGTCGAGCCCAGCGAACGCTTCAGTGATCTGAGTGCCAATCGAAGCCATCTGCATCACCGGCGCTACCACGACACCAGTAAACAGCAAATATCGAAGCAGGTCCCCTACCGTCCAGTACCCATCAATGATGGCATTACCACCTATCGCAATCATTAAAGCCCCGATCAAACCGACCACAAACGTAGCAGCAGCGGTGGTGGCCGATACCCCAGTGACCGTCTTAGCAATATTTCGTAACATTCGATGTGCACCAGCCGCAAACACTCGCTGTTCGCGTTTCTCTACGTTGTAGGCCTTCACGATCCGTACACCACCCAACGTCTCTGCCAATCGACCAGTGACAGTAGCGTTGATCTTGCCTCGCTCTCGAAACAAAGGGCGCAGTTTCGAGAAAGCTAGGCCCATGACCACTCCAAAGAGAATCAAGATAACCAACGTCACTAAGGTCAGCCGCCAATTGAGATAGAACAAGATACTCAGCCCAAGGGCAGCAGTAACAAATCCTCCAGTCAATTGAGCTAGCCCTGTCCCCACCAAGTTTCGAATGCCTTCCGCATCGGTCATCACACGAGAGATCAGAACTCCTGTCTTGGTTGAGTCAAAATAGCCGACAGGTAACATAGTCACATGACGCTGAACCCGTTTCCTCATCTCTGTAATGGCTCGCTGGGCCGCTACCCCAAGCACCTGGGACAGAGCGAATCCCGTGCTGGACTGCAAAAACGTAGCTGCTGCTGCCCAGAGAGCCAGCGGTAGTAGCAATTCTCTCCGACCTTCCGCAATGACATCATCGACGACATATCCTGACATCCATGGCAGAACCAACCCGGCTACCCGACTGATCAACATAAGAACCAGTCCCAGCAAAAGCCGGTAACGATGGGCTATTACAAGCGCCCGAGCTTCCTCCCATGCATCCGAGGTAGCAAATCTCTTAGCTTTTGGTGACCTATCTTCATCCCTATGTTTCATCCGTTGAAAATCCTATTGTGGCTATTCCGAAACAATACCTGACTACGCTGTCCCAATTGTACGTTGGGGGCAGCCCCAGTCGCTTCTCACTACTCAGTTCTACACCCAGTGCATTAGACTTCACTGGTGAGTTTTCCCCGCCGAATCCTCCATCTCGACATGGATGCCTTCTACACATCAGTCGAACAACGTGACGATCCATCTCTCCGCAGCAAACCGGTAGCGGTCGGAGGACATCCAGAGCGACGAGGTGTGGTAGCAGCAGCCAGCTACGAGGCACGAAAGTTTGGTATTCGGTCCGCTATGTCAATGGCAAGAGCTTTACGACTCTGCCCAGACCTAGTCATCGTCCGGCCAGACTTCGAGCGCTATCGGGAAGTCTCTACTCAAGTATTTGCAATATATCGTTCGGTCACTTCATTGGTCGAACCGCTATCGCTCGACGAAGCCTACCTTGATGTTACTGAAAACGAGTGGCAAGAACCATTCGCAACCACTGTAGCCAAGAGGTTGAAGCGGCTGATCTTCGAGCAAACTAGACTCACAGTGTCGGCCGGCGTTGCTCCGAACAAATTTCTTGCGAAAATTGCATCAGATTGGGATAAGCCAGATGGCCTGACAATAATCCCGACGGGGAAGGTTGAGGCCTTCCTACAAAAATTACCTGTCGAAGCTCTCTGGGGTGTTGGTCCTGTCACCGCTAAAAGTCTGCGCGCAGCCGGCGTTGTTCGTCTTGTGGATGTGCGGAACGTGGACCCACAGATACTGCGAAACGCTGTAGGTAGCCAGGCTCACGGGTTGCAACGACTAGCAGCAGGAATCGACGACCGCCCGGTCATACCTAACCGGACAATCAAATCTTCAGGATCAGAACACACCTACCCAATCGACCTGACAGACAGGGAGACCATTGAGAGCGAGCTTGACCGAATGGCTCGCCTCAAGGCGGAATGGCTAACAGGAAACAAGCTTCTGGCTAGAACAGTCACAATAAAAGTCCGTTACTCAGACTTCACAACTGTCACTCGCAGTCACACCGCCGCTGAACCTACTGAGAAAGCCGAGCGAATCGCCGCAAGGGCCAAGACCCTTCTTAACAAAACTCAAGCTGGCACCCGTCCAATACGGTTGCTGGGTGTTAGCCTACACAATCTAGCGAGCGAGGAAGACTCTGTCACTAAACTCAACGCCCTAAAACTACCCATCTAGCTACTCTTCTCCATCCAAGAGATGTTAGAAGCGCTCAAGGAGAAGTAAGATTCAACAATGATCAAAGGTCGTCGCCTAGCGATTCTAAGAAAAGTCCAGCCCATCAGCATACATGGCCAAGTGTCATGGGATGTGTTCTTCAGCGATCCAGCTAATTCGGATAGCCCGCTGGAGATGGCGCGAGTAGGACCAGAGGCCGTGGACCGCGGTTTAGAGCCTGGCGACGAGATCACACTGGAATACCTACTTGGGAGTGTGACGAGTGTGACCAAAGCTCAAAACACCAAATGATTCTATTCGCTAAGCAGACAAGAAAACACGGAAGCCGAAATCTTACTTTTCTTGCAACCCTAGAAAGGAATCAATTCAACGTTACCCAACCAGAACCATGACTTCGACTCGGCCAGGAATCATTTGACCATGTTCCCTGGCCATAATTGACTCTGTTGTTTTACTTGATCCTCTGGTAATAAGAACCAATCGCATCTCTAACCTACTCCCATGACTGCAGCAGCCTGCAACAGCGGTGAATCTTGGCAACTTGACACGTTAGGATGGGACGCTGAATTTGCAGCCAATTTCCGCCCTTACCAAGATCAAGATCTGCACCCGGCCAGGGTAGCGATCACCCACAATTACTTGTATCAGCTCTACACCCCTCAAGGCGAGATTATGGCCGAGTTGGCAGGAAAGTTGCGGCACCAAGCGATTCGCTCAGACGCATTACCAGTAGTTGGCGACTGGGTAGCCATCCGCAAACACTCAGCTGAACCGAAGGCCAAAATAGAGGCCCTCTTACCAAGACGAAGCTCTTTCGCCAGGAAAGCCGCCGGGGAACCGACCCGCAAACAACTCGTGGCGGCCAACATTGACACAGTATTTCTGGTCTGCGGGCTCGATAATGACTTCAATCTAAAACGTATCGAACGTTACGTGGTTGCCATCCAAACAAGCGGCGCCAGAGCAGTGCTAGTACTAAACAAAACAGATCTCTGCGATGACCCGAAGATCCGACAAGCCTCGACCGTCGCAGTGGCGCCTGACACGACAATTCACGCTATCACTGCTCTCACGCCATCTGGAACAGAACCCCTATTAGCCCATCTCACCCCAGGACAAACCTGTGCACTAATAGGCTCGTCAGGTGTCGGAAAATCAACGATCATAAATCAGTTGCTCGGCTCAGACCGCCAGCGCACACGATCTGTTAGGAGCAAAGACGGACGGGGACGACACACCACAACCCAGCGAGAACTAATAATCCTTCCCGATAAAGGCATGCTCATTGATACACCTGGCATGCGTGAACTGCAGCTCTGGGACGATGCAACATCAATTAATGACGCTTTCGAAGACATCACTAGACTAGCTAACGAATGTCGCTTCAGAGACTGCTTTCATGACCAAGAACCTGGATGCGCAGTTCGCGCCGCAGTCAAAACCGGGCAACTACTATCGTCTCGACTCAACGGCTATCATCGACTGCAGCGGGAGGGTCACGTGCTCAAGGAACGCCAGACCGAACTCGCTCGCAAAGTCGAACACCGTCGTGTCAAGATAGTGCATCGCACAATGCGCACTCTACGCCACAATAGATTGACGGACGAAAAATAGCTCCATACGCCTAGTCAGCCAACAGTCACTCGGGAGAGTTCCTATGAAGACAGTATCCACCATAGCCTTGGCATCTCTGATAGCGATCACGGCGCTAGCCCAGGAGCCTACCCTGACGATTCGTGTGGGTCAGCTCCTAGATGGGACCGGCAGTTCTCGGAAAAACGTGATCGTGACAGTCACAGGGTCACGCATTGTCCGTGTAGACGAAGGGCCTGGACCCACAACCTACGATTTTTCAGGACTAACGATGCTACCTGGCCTTATCGATACGCACGTACATCTAACAGCCCACTTTGACAACGACGGAAGAAACCACAGTGACCGCAACGAATCACCTGCGCAAACGATCCTATACGGAGCCGAAAACGCCTACATAACATTGATGGCTGGCTTCACAACGGTTCAAAGCCTCGGCAGTCTACAAGACAGAGATCTTCGTGAGGCAATTGCTAGAGGTAATCTTCCCGGTCCACGAGTGCTGACCTCTCTCTCACCAATTACCGCAAATACCGGCACTCCTGACGACATTCGCTCCTTTGTGCAACAGCTGGCCGTCGATGGCGCTGACGTAGTGAAGGTATTTGCTTCATCCAGCATCCGAGAGGGTGGGCGGCTAGTAATGAGTGACGAGCAACTCCGGGCAGTCTGTAGAGAAGCGCATGAGATCGGGCTACGAACGGTGGTCCATGCCTACGGAACTGAAGGGCTCACAGCCACCATTGAGGCAGGATGTAACGGGATTGAACACGGCAACAGCTACAGCGATGCTGTCATCGAGTTGATGGCAGCCCAAGGAACCTATCTCGATCCTCATATAGGCTCATTGTGGGCCAATTATTTCGAATACAAAGACAGATTCATCGGCCAAGGCAACTACACCGAAGAAGGGTTTGCTTTAATGGAGCAAGCTAGGAGCGATGGGTACGAGACATTCAAAAGAACCATCGCCAATAAAAATGTGAAGATCATATACGGCACCGATGCGGTCGCCGGAGCTCACGGCCGAAACGCTGAAGAACTCATTTATCGAGTCCGTGATGGCGGTCAGGATCCTATGGATGCGATCATATCCGCTACCTCTCGTGCAGCAGAATCTCTGGGATTGGCAGACGTCATCGGGCTAGCTCGACCAGGCTATGAGGCCGACCTTATTGCGATAGCCGGAGATCCCCTCGCCGACATCGCCACCATTCGCAATGTTCAGTTCGTAATGAAAGGAGGGGTCATCTACAAACATCCCGCACCTTGAGGCCAGAAGCGGCCTCGCATGGATCGGCCAAATCCAACACGGTAAGCACTCAAAAACAGCCGCCTCAAGATACCTGGTTCTGAGCAACAACTTAAGGTCATAAACCTTGCCAGTTTCGAACTAGCTAGCAAAGTATTACCCTAAGTTCACAGATTGACCGCAACAAACACCCGCTACAGTCACCAACTTGAGCCGACTAAACATCGTAAAAGCTACGATACCACTCAATAAACCGACGAACACCAGTCTCAACAGCAGTGGCCGGGGCGTAGCTGACATCAGCTATCAGAGAATCGACATTCGCAAATGTCTCGGGTACGTCTCCTGGCTGTATCGGCAAGAACTCTTTCTTCGCCTTTACACCCAAGGCATCCTCAATAATCTCTATGTAACGCAATAGGTTGATCGGATTATTTGAGCCAATGTTATAAATCCGCCAAGGGGCAGCACTGGTAGCAGGATCAGGGTTGTCACTCTCCCATCGTTGGTTCGGTTGTGCTACGTGGTCCATTGTCAGCACTACTCCATCCACGATGTCGTCTATGTAGGTGAAATCCCTTCTGTGATTTCCGTGGTGAAACACCTCAATTGCTTCGCCAGCCAAGATCTTCCGAGTAAAAAGGGATAGCGCCATATCCGGCCTGCCCCAAGGACCGTAAACAGTGAAGAAACGAAGGCCTGTGGCAGGCAGTCCGAAAAGATGGGCGTAGGTGTGGGCCATCAACTCATTCGATCTCTTGGTTGCTGCATAAAAACTAACTGGATGGTCGACATTTTGATCAACAGAAAAGGGAACCGTCGTATTCGCACCGTAGACTGAGCTTGAGGAGGCATAGACCAGATGGTCAATATTGAATCGCCGGCAGCACTCTAAGACATTAGCAAACCCAATCAAATTCGCCGACACATAAGCTTGCGGGTTAACTAACGAATAGCGAACACCGGCTTGCGCTGCCAGATGCACAACACGCTTCGGCTTAGAGAGGGTAAACGCATCCTCCATAAACACCCGCTCGGCAATACTTCCTCGCAGGAACGTAAAGTTCTGAAAAGGGTCAAGGCGCTTTAATCTCGCCTCCTTCAGGGAAACATCATAATAGTCGTTAAGGTTATCCACACCGACCACCGCATCGCCACGTTCGAGTAACCGCAATGCGACAGCATTCCCAATGAATCCGGCAACCCCGGTGACCAACACCTTCATCCACTACCGCTTTCTGTCGACCCTATGGTTCTGGCTCGCATAATCAGACAGCCTACGACCGTCAGGAACCGTTTCCCAGAACCACAATCGTCTAATCCAAGTTTATGGTTTCTTAGAACACGGCCCATACCAAGCAAAGTCGGCCATTAAAACCAATTGTTAGTTTCGTCGTTCACGCCAGTTCTAGGTAACTAACATCAATGCCGCAGGTACTCAGACCATCGAACCACCAGAAGATTATGACAGCGAGCACCAATCTCTTAAGCCAAGCGGATTGAACGCAAGAGAAAAGAAAAACAGCGGCCCTCACCTTACCTAATGAATGCCTTTACCCATCTGTAGAAGTGATGGATCGGCACCGAGGCGCCTGATAGCAGTCTCCCACATCTCCCCGGCTGGAGTATCAAAGATAAGGTCGAGCTCCACACCTGTAATCAACCAAGCTGACGCTGAAAGTTCAGCGTCGAGCTGGCCAGCCCCCCACCCAGCGTATCCAGTTAACAAGCGAACTCGACCTAGCTGCTGGTTCTCTAGAAGTTGCCGTAGCAGCTCTGGCGAACTCGACAGATACAGTCCTTCAGCAACTTCAACTGAGTCAACTTCAGGTGGCTTCTCGCCAAGCAGGATCCAACCTCGCTCTGGCTCAACTGGCCCGCCCACCCAAAGTTGCAATCCACAGTCTGATTCGATCGGAGGTGTAAACCGCACAACAGATGACACCGGTGTTTTCGTCTGGCGGTTCAGAACTAGCCCGAACGATCCCTGCTGGTCATGTTCACAAAGCAAAACGACCGTCTCCTTAAAATCAGGGTCACAAAGCTGTGGCATAGATAACAACAACCTCGGGGCCAAGGATCTGGTATTCGACATAACCATTACCTTTAAATCATAGTGCAGTTAAATAGTAGTTCTTCGGCTGAATCCTCATTTCAAGGAACTCCAGAGAGCTTCTCTCGAGCCCAAACAAGATGTTCGGCAACGATGGGTTCATCTAGAGAGTCTGTATCCGGCGATCGAGTACGGCTCACATTTAAAGCCAACTGGGCCTCCCGACTTCCGCTGTTACCCATAGCAACGGCTAGATTCCGCCTGAACCGTTTCAGACGCACACGAGTCATTGGCCCCTTCTTAATAGAGTTACGAAGCTCAGTGTCAGAGCGTAACCACAGTGCAGTCAAGCGCTGACGGTCAAAAATGGGTTGAGGCTGCCACGCCGGGTTATCACTGATTGGTGCGGTGGCGTTGTAGGGACACACCTCCTGACAGACATCGCATCCATATACGTGCGACCCGAGGTCATCGCGCTGCTCTGGGGAGATGCTTGATTTCTTTTCAATCGTCAGGTAGGAAATACATCGAGTGGAATCGAGAACACCAGGCTCTGGAAACGCACTAGTTGGACAAGCGTCGAGACACAGAGTGCAACTCCCACATTGATCCAAGCTCGGCGAATCAGGAGCAAGTGATAAGCTGCACACTACCTCAGACAAAAACAACCATGAGCCAAGGTCTGAGTTAATCAGGCAAGTATTCTTACCGATCCAGCCAAGGCCAGCATATTGCGCGTACACACGCTCCTGAATTGGGCCTGTGTCAACATAAACACGACTTTCAAATGGGGATAGTGAATGCCGTTCATGCATCCACGCACAGAGCGCCTTTGTTCGACTAGCTATCACCTCATGGTAGTCATCGCCCCAGGCATACCTAGATATCAGGGCCTCACCAGCATCCTCGATCTCTGTCGAGTACGGGCGATCCGTATTGTAGAGTGTTCCCAACACAACAACAGTCTTCGCTGACGGCATCACCTTCCGAACATCAGAACGATCTTCGGCGGTCTTAGCCAAGTACGCCATCTCGCCTGAATAACCTTTGTCGATCCAATGGCGCAGTTCACTAAGTTCTGGAAACGCACCAGCCGGCGCAATTCCACATAGATCAAATCCTAGTTCGCGTGCTCGATTCTTAATGTCCTCAGCAACAAGCATCTCAAATAAACTTAAAAGCTGTACCTGAAGCCAAACTGCATCTCGCGTGCGTTCAACGCACTAAAGATTCGACCGAAGTTTGGATTACCAAAGATACGGTTAGGCAAATCGAAGTTTGCCCGATTGAAAACATTGAAGATTTCCCAGCGGAATTCAAGTCGGCGCCCATCCAAGAACCAATTCTTGACGAACGAGAGATCCACCACAGCAAACCCTGGCGCAAACACGCTGTTGCGATTGGCGCTACCAAAGGAAAAAGCTTCCTGTAGCGCAAAAGCGTCTGTGTTGAACCACCTAGCCGGCGAACGCTGGCTGGAAGGTAGATTCGCGTTGTGGATTTGGTCTGGACGCTGAGCTGGTCCAGAACCGATGTTCGCCCGGTCCTGGCCAAGGTTTACAGTAAATGGCGCCCCTGACTGGAGAGTCATAATCGCGTTAAAATGCCAGTCTGATCCCAAAGCCGCTTTCAATCCACTCGAACTTTCGAAGAAAGGTAGCTGGTAAGTCCCACTAGCAACAAACTGGTGCCTGTGATCGAAACTCGATAGTGCTACTTCCCCGGGAAAGATGTTCCGCACATCCTGCGGCACGTTTGACTCGAAGGCCGTTGCACCAGGACTCGAGGCATCATCTCTAGATTGTGACAACGTATAGGCTGCATTAAATGAATACCGACTGCTAAAACGACGCTCGGTCTTAAATGTCACCGCATGATATATAGACTGACCATCAAATCGGATAGCGCGAATCGCACTTAGGCTAGGGATTGGCCGACGCGCATCAATTGGACCTGGGCCAGGTTTAGGAACATTGCGAATAGTCGCATTGTCAGCCCCAATAGTGTACGAGCCCATGTAAGACACCTCCACCATTGTCTGAGGCATAACTTCCCTTTGGATGCCACCACTCCAAGTCTGGGTATATTCGACTCTGTAATCATTGTCCATGATGGAGCCGCCAATACTGCCAGTCGCGTCACTAGCCAGCATGTCCTTTGTAGTAAATGTTGGGATCACCTGATCGGCTGGAGAGTCTACCTGCTTCATAAAGAAAAAAGGGAGGTTTCTCGCAAAGGCGGTCTGAACGCTATAAGCCCACTGGTTCAAAAAGACGCCATAG
>CEUS01283829.1_pt1 | contig 29792 bp, 31 predicted proteins | sample 427031 | NCBI WGS metagenome assembly CEUS01 (sample SAMEA2622837, study PRJEB7988) | marine metagenome | biome: marine biome (ENVO:00000447); feature: marine epipelagic mixed layer (ENVO:xxxxxxxxx); material: "saline water (ENVO:00002010), including plankton (ENVO:xxxxxxxx)" | depth 140 m | reverse complement strand
AACTATATCCCAAGGCAGTCATAATCAATGCAAGATATAAAACTATAATCCATGTGGTCGTATCTGCAGATTTTATATGTTCTATTGTGTTTCCTTCAATAAAGAACGACGCTAAAATTAGTTGAGGTCCTCCCATAACACCAATCCATGCAGTTAAAGTTTGTCCTTTAATATTCTCACTAATTGGCTTTGCTAGAACTTGTCCGAATGCCCATGTTAATGCTCCTGAAAGTACTAAAACTACACCAAAATATTTTCCTTCAAGACTTGGTGCTCCTGTTAATACAACGAGACCAATAAATGCAATTAGAAGACCAATTAAGTTTTTTATTGGAGGTCTTTCTTTTAATATTATAAAAGCAACCAACACGCCAAATGGTACTTCAGATTGTACAAGCAACACTGCAGATGATGCATCTATTAAACTAACACCGGTGTAAGTAAGCCCATATTGTAATGTACAGGCAACAAAAGAAACAATAAAAATCTTTTTCAAAAATTTTTTTGGAATAGGAAACCACCAAACTAATACTAATCCTGCCAAAGTCCAACGTAAACCGTTGATTAATAGTGGTGGCAATTGCTCCATTCCTGGTTTTGAAATTACTAAGCCAAAGCCCCATAAACAAGGTACGCTAATAGCTATAAAAATATCCTTTATTGACACTCTATAAACTAAACCCGAGTTTATTTAATAAATTAATGTATAACCAATATAGAATTCCTGTTGAAGCCACTGAGATTAGCATTGAATAAAGGAATGATATGTTTAGTTTTAATGCTATAGTTAATACAATAAAAAATACAAAAGAAGGAATAATCATCAACATTATACTGTTTGATAGATCCATAACTTTAGCCGAATCTTTAGTTTCCCAGTAAAGCCAAATAAAAGCTAAAAATGAAGTAAGCGGTATAGATGCTAATAATCCAGCAAAAAGTGATGATTTTTTAGCAATCTCAGAAACTATCACAATTACTAAAGCTGATACTATCGTTTTAATAATTAAATAAGACATATTAAATAAACATTTGTTTGAGAAAAGAGAAATTGTCAATAAAATTGATTATTTGTAACATAATATATTAAGAAAAGATTTTGTTTAATCAAATCTTGAACTATATTAAATAGAAGATGGTCATAGATAATTTACCAAACGAAATACCAATATTTCCCTTAAGTGGTGCTTTATTGTTACCAGAAGGTAATCTTCCTTTGAATATATTTGAACCAAGATATATAGAAATGACTGACTATGCAATGGCCAATGAAAAATTAATTGGCATGATCCAAGAAAATCATGGTTCTAAAAAAACAAACAATTTATATACAGTAGGATGTTTAGGTAAAATAACACAATACAATGAGACAAATGATGGTAGATATTTGATAAATTTGAATGGAATCACTCGTTTTAAATTTATTGCAGAAATAAAAACCAATAAGAAATTTAGAAAACTCAAAGTAGATTACTCAGAATTTAAAAATGATTATAAGAATAACTATAAAAATAATTTAGATAAGGATAAATTTTTGGATGAAGTTAAGGTATATTTATCAAAGAACAATATCAATATTAATTGGGATATAATTAATAACGTCGATCTAACAGTTTTAGTTACAACACTTGCATCAATTTGTCCATTTAGTAATGCTGAAAAACAAAGCATACTAGAATGCTCTAATACAGATCAAATACCTAATATCATGTTAAACTTATTTAAGATGTCGGATGAAGAATTTAATAAAAAAAGTTTAAATTAAATAAAAGGATTATAAGCCCACTGCAATAATGCCTGTCTTTGCCGTTTTCTACAATTAAGTTCTTTTTTTCGACAATTATTTTTTATAGCACCAATATGTCTGGGACCAAAAGCTTTCCATCTACGAATTTGAATTCTATCTATTCGTGGAATACGTCTACCAATTGTATATCTACAATACCATTGAAACCAACCTCTAGGATCCTCCTTCATTATCCACCCCTTTTTTTTCCACTCTTTTAAACTTAAACCTGATTTTATTTTAAAACAATTAAGATTAACGTCAAATGACTTACTAAGTTTTGCCTTTTTAAACCAAGAAATTGGAAATTCATTAATTGTATCTCCTAGATAAGAGCCTCCAAAAACTCCATATTCTATCATTTGTTTTGGTGACAATTCAGGCTTAAATTCTTTGTAAAAATTATTATTCATTAGAGTTTTTTAATTCTAAATTATAGTAATGATAAAATTCACCATGACAAAAAAAATAATTATTTCTAATTACTAATAAAAAAATCTTTGTTTTGTCCAGATATTGATAATAATTTTTTATTTAGTTTTTTATATGCTCTAGATTCAATCTGACGAATACGCTCTTTACTTACTCCAATTCTTTTAGCCATTACTTCTAAAGTTACTGATTTATCATTCAATTTTCTTTCAACAATTTCTTTCTCTCTATTATCTAATATCTTTAATGCTTCTTGTAACCAAAGTGAGCGTGATCTATTATCTTTCATTGCAGAGACTATATCCTCTGGATTGGGACGATGATCTAACAAATTGATAATTAATTCATTTTTTGTATCACTACTAAGTGTTTGATTTAATGATTGATCTCCTAAAGCCAATTTTGATTCAACTTCATTAACTAATTTTGGTTTAACTGAAAGAGATTTGGCAATTTTATTAGTATGATTATGTGATAAAAAATCATGATCTACTTTTGATACACAAATTTTATTTTTTATTCTATTTAAACCAAAAAAAAGTGCCTTATATGATGCACTTGAAGGCATTTTAACAATTGACCAGTTTTTTAAAATATAAGTTTGCATTGATGCCTTTATCCACCATGAAGCATAAGTTGCTAAACGAAGTTGTTTTTTTATATCAAACTTATCTATAGCATAAATAAGCCCAATAATTCCTTCGTTGACTAAATCCTCTTTTGAAACACCATATTTAGAAAAGCGTCTTGCGTAAGATTCTGGCATTCGTCTATATGCTTTAATAATTTTATCTAACGCATTTTTATTATTATTGGTTTGCCACTCTTTAATTAAAAAGTATTCATTTTTTTTACTGAGAATTTCATAATTTATTATCATGACCCAGCTTATATAAGTATTAATTATTAAATTTAAATGAAATTATTAAATTTTTTTGTTAATAAGTTACTTCAACTAAACAAAGTCCTTGTGAAGGTGCTGTTGGGCCGGCCTTATTCCTATCAGAATCCCTTATTATTTGTTTAACATCTTCTATTCCAAACTTCTTTTCACCAACATAAACCAAAGTACCAACCATAATTCGAACTTGAGAATGCAAAAAAGATCTGGCTTTAACTCTAAAAATTATTTTGTTATTTTCAAGGGTAACATCAAAAAAATCAATTGTTTTAACAGAGCTTTTAGATTGGCAGTTAATGGATCTAAAAGCATTAAAGTCATGATTGCCTAAAAAGAGTTTGGATGCATCCCTCATTAAAACTGTATCTAATTTTTTGTGAACAATCCAAGCAAAATTTTTCTCTATTGTAAGGGGGGATCTCCTATTAACTATAGTATAAGAATAATGCCTCTGTTTTGCTGAGAAACGTGCGTGAAAAGTTTGGTTAACCTTTTCAGCATGTAAAATTGCTATTGGTTGAGGTCTAAGATGTTTGTTTAATCCATCTCTAATTGAATCTTCTGAAAAGTTTTTTTCTATATCAAAGTGAGCGACTTGTGATAGTGCATGCACTCCGGCATCAGTTCGACCAGCTCCAAAAAGTTCAATCTTCTCACCCGATTGTTTAAAAATTGCACTTTCAATAGCTTCTTGAATAGATGGTCCATTATCTTGTTTTTGCCAACCAACATAATTGGTTCCATCATATTCAATTATTATTTTATATCTTATCATTATATTTAATTTTATCATTAATAGAAAATTTAAAACCTCTAATAAAATCTTCTATACGCATAGTCTTTTTGCCTTCACGTTGAATGATTAAGGGTTGAATTGATTTATCTAAGCAACCTAAAGTAAAATTTTTGTTTAAAATTGTTGACGATTCTCCTTTTTCTTCAGAAACTAAGCATGATAAAATTTTAAATCTTTCATTATTATATTCAAACCACGCACCAGGTTTGGGTGAAAATGCCCTTATTTTATTGTATACATTGTGAGTTGGTTGAAAAAAATTAATTTGCGTCTCATTTGAATTTATTTTTTTTGAATAAGAAGCTTTTATTTCATCCTGTTTTTGAAGCTCCAATTCACCTTTAAGATACTTAGGTAATGCTTTTAATAATAAATCCACACCTAAAATATTTAATTTTTTTTCAAGCTCATCCTTATTTATGGAATTATTAATAAAAAACTTTTTATTTATTATTATTGGTCCTGCATCTAATTTTTCAATAATCTTAAAAATCGTTACACCAGTTTCCTTTTTCCCATTTAGCAAAGCATATTCAATAGGTGATGCTCCGCGAAATTCTGGCAATAAAGATAAATGTATGTTAACAAAACCAAACTTAGTTAATTTAAGAACATTTTTTGGCAATATATTTCCATAACCCATTACAACTGCAATATCAATTTTAAGATTTTCTAAATTTTTTATCTCTTCATAATTATCTAATTTATTTGGAGTAAAAACCTGAATATTATTTTTCTCTGCTACAACATGCACTGAATTTTTTTGAAGATTTAATCCTCGACCTTTAGGACGAGCTGGTTGTGAGTAAACAGCTACAACATTATACTTACTTTGAATTAATGCCTCTAGATATGGAACAGCTACTTTTGGAGATCCCATAAATAATATCCGATGATTATTTGTCACAATTCACCAAGTTTTTTTAATTTTTTTAATTTTTTTATAATAATATTCCTTTTTAGTGATGAAAGATAATCTATAAATAATTTTCCCTCTAAATGATCAATTTCATGCTGTATTACTCTTGATTCTACGCCATCAACATCTCTTTCAACAGTTTTATTTGAAATATCAAGATATCTAACTCTTATTTTTTGAGGTCTTTTTATTTCTGCAAATTGTCTAGGAACTGATAGGCAGCCCTCTTCCATCAAAACATCATCCTCTGAATACCATAAAATTTCTGGATTAAATAATGCATACGACTTATCAATTTTTTTTTCTAAATCTTTTATATGAATTGTAATAATTCTTTTTAACTCACCAATTTGCGGTGCTGCTAGACCAATGCCTATAGACTCTTTCATAATCTCAAACATATTTTTAGATAATTTTTTTTCTTTATATCCAACCTTATTGATTAATTGAGATTTTTTACGTAATAAAGGATCTGGGTAAATTAGAATTTTATTCATTTATATTATTTTTTATTATGTAATTTTTTTTCTTGCTTGAAAAGCTGTGTTTAAAGTATTTTCATCAAGATAGTGAACCTCCCCACCAATAGGAACGCCTTGAGCAAGACGTGTTATATCAACTTGAAATTTTTCAATTTTTTCAGCTATAACATAGCTTGTAGTCTGGCCCTGAGTTGTAGCACTTAATGCCAATATTACTTCATTGATTTTTTCTTTTTGAAGTCTTTTAACTAAGTGGTCTATACTTAATGCTTCAATACCTATTCCATCTATTGCTGAAAGAACCCCGCCTAAAACATGATACAAACCTCTGTAAAATCCAGTTCTTTCAAATGTCCATAAATCAGATATGTTTTCTAGTACACATATTTTTGTGCGATCACGTTTTTTGTCCTGACAAATAGAGCAGGGATTTATTGTATCAATATTTCCACAAATCTCACAATTTATTATCTTATTTCCTGCTTCTTGAAGTGAGGACATTAAAGGAATCAAAAATCTATCTTTATGTTTAAGTAATTCTAAAGCAATTCTTTGTGCCGATCTTCTCCCTAAACCTGGAAGTTTTGAAATAGAGTTAATTAATTTATCGATTTCCGAGCTAACCATTTACTCAAAATGGAAGTTTAAATCCTGGCGGAAGAGCTATCCCCCCAGTAATATTTTTCATTTCTTCAGCAGTCTTTTCTTCTGCTCTTTTCTTTGCATCATTTATTGCAGCCAAAATTAAATCTTCTGTCATTTCTTTTTCACTAGCCTTCATCAATGTTTCATCAATAGTTACCTTTTTAATATTACCTTTAGCGCTAGAAATAACTTTTACTAAACCTCCCCCTGCTGTTCCCTCGACTTCAATATTTTCAAGTTTTTCTTGCACCTCATTCATTTTTTTTTGCAACTGTTGTGCTTGTTTCATCATGTTCCCAATATTTGTCATCATTCTCCTAATTTTAATGGTTTTGCATCTTTGTTATTATCATAATTATCTTCGCTACTATCCAACTTTTCTACAGAATGGATAGTTGAGCCTGGAAAATCCTGTAATATTTTTTTTACACTCGGATCATTTTTAATAATCTCTAATTCCTTCTGTTTAATTATTATGTCCTCCTCCGATAAAGTCTTACCTATATTACTTTCCGAAATATTCACTGTCCAAATTCTTCCAGTCCATTTAGAAATTAATTTTGTAACTTTTTTTATGAAATCAGGATTTTTTATACCATTTAAATTTATGACAATCTTTCCTTCTTCAAAAGATATCAACTTAACATTATTATATAACTGGGTATAAATAACCCCCTCACGATATTTATGAAAAAGTTCAACAAGTTCACGAAAAGAATATATTTTTTTAATTATATTGCTATTATTTTCAATAATATTTTCTTCTTTGTTTTTTTGTGTTGTTTCGAAATTATTTAAATTATTTTTACTTAAGTTATTCGTCATGATTTCATTAGAATTATCTTTTTGATCTTGATTTTCAATTTTTTTTATTAAATCAGCTGGTGGTGGGGTATTTGATAGATAAATCAATCTTAAAATAATCATTTCTGAAGTTTGGTATATGTGTTTTGTAACTAAAAGCTCTTGATAGCCTCTAAATAAAACTTGCCAAAACATTCCTAAGCTTGACATGTTTAATTTTTTTGCCATCTCACTACCTTTTGTTTTTTCTAATTCTGGAATATATGAGCTCTCTAATATAGAAGGTAAAATTTTAATCTGAGTAATAAAATGAGTAATTTGTAACATTTCATCAAAAATCATTACGGAGTCTGCACCTTGGTCATATAAATTCTTATATAATATTAGGGAATTTTCAGCTTCACCCTTGAAAATATGGTCAAGTAAATCAAAAATTTTTCCACGATCTGCTAAACCCATTATTTTAATTAATTTATTAATATCAATTTTTTCCTGAGTATTTGTAATCGCTTGATCTAACAAACTTAAACCATCACGAACTGAGCCGTCGGCGGCTCTAACAATTAATGCTAAAGCATCCTTGGTAATCTGAATATTTTCTTTTTTTGCTATATATTGTAAATGATCAATAAGTTTTTCATTATTTATTCTGTGTAAATCAAAACGTTGACAACGAGACAAAATAGTAATCGGAATTTTTCTTACAACAGTAGTAGCAAATAAAAATTTCACATGTGGTGGGGGCTCTTCTAATGTTTTTAATAATGCATTAAACGAACTGATTGATAACATATGGACTTCATCAATAATATATATTTTGTACTTTGAACTCGATGGTTTATATTTCACATTATCAATAATGCTTCTTATATTTTCTACTCCTGTTTGACTTGCAGCATCCATTTCAATAATATCCATATTTCTTTCTTCAATTATTGATTTGCAGGAATCGCAAACACCACAAGGTTCATATAAATTTTTTTCCAAACTCTCACAATTTAATGCTCGAGCTATTAGTCTTGCTGTAGTAGTTTTTCCAACTCCTCTTACTCCAGTAAGCAAATAAGCATGAGAAACACGATTTAATTTTATGGCATTGGTTAAAGTTTCTACTAATGTTTCTTGCCCTATTAGTTCAGAAAATAATTTTGGACGATATTTTCTAGCTAAGATAGTATACTCTTTTTGATTTGTGTTTGTCTTTTCTATCATAATAAATTAACTTAAAAGGAAGGCTTCGGTGACCCGAAAAATCTTTTTACAGCTGCTTCCTTTCGGACCTGACTGGGTTAGAAAGTTTTTCGTCCACCTAACCTTCCTGTAATAATATACCATCATAAATGAAAAGAAACAGAAAGACTTAGGGGATAAAGATTATTTTTTTCTATATTTATCAGTTCTATAAACCCCAAGAATATTAACCTCATCAGAATAAAATTGAAGATCATCCAAAGCTAATTTAACTGAAGGATTATCTGGGTGACCCTCAAAATCTATGTAAAATTGTGCTACATCGAACCCCTGTGGATGAACATAGCTTTCAAGTTTTGTTATATTAACACCATTTGTAGCAAAACCGCCAAGGGACTTATATAAAGCAGCTGGGATGCTTCTTACTTTGTAGACAAGTGTGGTCATAATTCCCTTCTCGTTTGGATCAATTTTTGTCATTTCTTTTCCCATTATAGCAAATCTTGTAACATTTCTTGAAATATCCTGGAAGTCACTCTCCAAAATTTTTAATCCATAAATTTCTGCTGACAATTTTGAAGCAATCGCCCCTTCTTGTTTATTATTTAATTCTGCAATTTCCTTAGCTGCTGCAGCTGTATCTGCTGAAACAATCATTTCAATATTTTTACTTAATATATTTTGTCTACACTGAGCTAAGGCTTGCTCATGACTACGAACTTTTTTAATTAGACTTATATCTGAATCTTTAGTTGAAAGTAAACAATGATTTATTTCTAAAAAATATTCTCCGATTATTTTTAATTTTGATTCAGGTATTAATCTTTGAGTATCAGCTACCCTACCGGCTCTAGAATTCTCTATTGGCACGATGGCACAATCAGATTTATTATCTTGTACTGCTCTAAACATTTCCTCAAATGTTTTACATGGAAAAGATTTTGCTTTTGGATAAATTTCTTTTCCTGCCATTTCACTATAAGCTCCTTTTGAACCTTGAAATGAAAATATTTGGATATTTTTAGTCATTTTTATTAATTAGTCTTTCCACATGCATTAAATCTTCTTTTGTGTCTACACTAATCGGTATATTTTGATCGTAACTAACCCCAATAGTCATATTATTATCTAGTGCACGCATTTGTTCTAATTTTAGTTTATTTTCGTTTATACTAGGTTTTAGGTTAACAAATTTTTTTAATGCATCAGGCTTAAATGCATAAATACCAACATGATGATAAACATTATTTTTACCAATTTGTTTTAAATTTTTGTTAAAATCAATCGCTTCGCCAACTTCTTCTTTTTTAATCCATTTAATTTTAGCCTTTGTAACATCATTATTATTTTTTTCTTCAAGGTTAGAAAAGGATGTAACCAATGTTGAAATATCATAACCTTGTATTATAGGAAGATTAACTTTTTTTATAGAATGAGGATTAATAAGAGGCATATCTCCTTGAAGATTTATGATACTATCAATATTGAAAAAATCCTCTTCATTTTTAATGGCCTCAAAAACTCTATCAGTACCGGATGGTAAATTTGGATCAGTAAGAATAGCCTCCCCACCAACAGAATTGATACATTCTTTAACCTCTGCCTCAGAACAAGCTACTATAACCCGTCCTAAATTTGCCTCACACGCTCTTTCCCATACATGCAATACCATTGGCTTATTATCAATTAAAGCTAACGGTTTATCAGGAAATCGAACTGAGGCCATGCGTACTGGAATGACAATTATTGTTTTCATTATTTTTCGTTAATTTTATCGCAATAATCTTATCTTTGAAAAAAGATTTATTTTCATTGGTTAAAAAATTCTATATATACCTTGTAGCATGTCTGGATTTGAGCTTAATAAGATTTTTGCATCTTTTATCATAGCGCTATTAATAATTATTGCAATTATAAGTATTGCAAATTATTTAGTTAAACCAAAAATACCCGAACAACAAGCATATAAAATAGAAATTCCAGAAAATGAAGGTACTTCTCAAACTTCTACTTCAAGTGAAAACACGGAAATTAATGCTGAACCTGTAAATCCAATTCTTGCTAATGCATCATTAAACGATGGACAAAAAATTGCAAAAAAATGTACTTCTTGTCATAATTTTCAAAAAGGAGAACCAAATAAAATTGGGCCGAACCTATATGGAATTATAGGATCTTCAATAGGTAAGAGTGTTGGTTACGCTTATTCAGAAGCTATGGCAAATTTTGGAGGAAAATGGACTTATGAGGAAGTTGGAAAATTTCTTTATAAGCCCAAAGCATACATGGAAGGAACAAAAATGAATTTTGCAGGTTTAAAAAATGTTGAAGATAGGGCAAATCTAATTTTGTGGTTAAGAGAAAATTCAGACAATCCAACACCTCTTCCATAGAATAAAAATATGATTATATCATCTTGTCCAAATGAGTATGTTAATTTTGCACATACTTTAGCAGATGAATCAGAAAAAATTTTAATGAGATATTTTAGATCGAAAATTAATATTCAATCTAAAAAAGACAATACCCCTGTAACAGTAGCAGATACAGAGAGTGAATCTTTAATAAGAAACTTAATTGCTAGGAAATATCCAAAACACGGAATTCTTGGCGAAGAATATGAAAATAATTATAATAATGAAGAATTTACATGGGTTATAGATCCGATAGATGGAACACGAAGTTTTATAGCAGGTCATAAAGATTTTGGTACTCTGATTGCACTTCTGCATAATGAAAAACCAATTTTAGGAATAATTAATTGTCCTGCACATAATGAAAGATGGCAAGGATCAATAAATGATCCTACTTTACTAAATGGCGATATTGCGAAAACTTCTGATATCAAAGCATTAGAAGATTGTTATTCTTTTACTTCAGGCTTATATTTTGAAGACGAGAAATTTAAAAATCTATATGATCGATTGATTAGTAAAATTAAATACTATCGTTTTGGAGGAGATTGTTACATGTATGGAATGCTAGCGTCAGGCTTTATTGACATTGTTGTTGAAGATACTTTAAAAACACATGATTATATGGCACTAATCCCAGTTATAGAAGGTGCTGGCGGAGCTGTTTCTGATAGATTTGGAAAAAAAATTAATTTAAATTCAGATGGAAGTTTAGTAGCATCTTGTTCACAAAGTATTCATCGAGAGGTATTAAAAATTTTAAATTCACAATGATGTCCAAAATTATTTTAACTATAATATTTTGTTTATTCACCGTTCCAAGTATTGCTGAAATAAATGTTTCACATGCAATAGCTATGCACGGAGAAATAAAATACTCAAATAATTTTCAAAATTTAGATTATGTCAATCCAAACGCATTAAAAGGAAAGCAAGTTATTTTCAGTTCTATTGGAACTTATGACACATTTAATCCTTTTACACTAAAGGGAACTCCAGCTGATGGAATAGGATATCTATTTGAAACTCTAACAACATCATCTAGTGATGAGGCATTTACAGAGTATGGGTTGCTTGCAGAAACTATAGAATGGCCTGATGATCGTTCCTGGGTTGCTTTTAATATAAGGAATGAAGCAAAATGGCATGATGGCAAAAATATAACATCAGACGACGTAATTTGGACTTTTAATACATTAATGGAAAAAGGGCATCCTTTTTATAAATATTATTATGCAGATGTAGTAGAAGTAATAAAAGAAAGTGATTTAAAAGTAAGATTTAATTTCAAAGGTAACACAAACTTGGAACTACCTCTCATTGTAGGACAGCTACCTGTTTTACCAAAGCATTACTGGGAAAATAAAAATTTTGAGGAAACAACCTTAGAGATACCTTTAGGAAGTGGTCCTTATAAAATAAAATCATTTGATGCTGGTCGTTCAATTACTTATGAATTAGATACAACTTATTGGGGACACAACCTACCTATAAAAAAAGGCACTGAAAATTTTGGAATAATGAAATTTGAATACTATAAAGACAGGGGAATAGAACGTGAAGCATTTAAAGCAGGAGAAATAGACTTTTTCTCAGAAAATAGTTCAAAAGAATGGGCTACGAGTTATGAAATTCCAGCTGTAAAAAATAGTTTAATAAAAAAAGAACTAATAGGGCATGAGAATCCTCAAGGAATGCAGGCTTTTGTTTTCAATATTAGAAGAGATTTATTTAAAGATAAAAGAGTTCGCGAGGCACTTACTTATGCATTTGATTTTGAATGGACAAACTCCAATCTTTTTTATGGTGCTTACAAAAGAACGGATAGTTTCTTTGAAAATTCAGAATTAGCTTCTACTGGAGTTCCGCAAGGTAAAGAATTTAAACTTCTTCAAAAGTATGAAGATAAAAATAATGAATTTATGCCTAAAGAACTTTATTTAAAAAAATTTTCAATACCAAAAACAGATGGTTCGGGATTCATAAGAAAAGAATTATCTAAAGCCGCTTCCTTACTAAAAAAATCTGGGTGGAAAATTAATGAAGGAAAATTAGTTAATATACAAACAGGTAAAAATTTTGAATTTGAAATTTTATTAGTATCTCCTGCATTTGAAAGAATAGTTCTACCATTTAAAGATAATTTATTAAAATTGGGAATACAGGCAAATGTAAGAACTATAGATAGTTCTCAATATCAACAAAGACTTGAAACGTTTGATTTTGATATGGTTGTTTCAACTTTTCGTCAGTCCTTATCACCAGGAAATGAACAAAGAAATTTTTGGGGTTCTGATGCAGCTAATACAAATGGTTCTCGAAACATTGTTGGTATAAAAAACCCAGTTATAGATAAACTAATTGAAGAGGTAATATTGGCAAAAAACAGAGAGGACTTAATTGTTGCTACAAAAGCACTGGATCGTGTATTGCTATGGAATTATTATGTAATACCTCAATGGCACATATCAGCTTATAGAGTTTTATACTGGGATATTTTTGATAAACCTAAAATTCGCCCTAAATACTCACTTGGAACCGATACTTGGTGGGTTAATGTCAATAAAGCAAATACAATTTATGAAAGAAAAAAATCGCTATAATTGTTATTACCAATTAAGGTAATATAAATGATTGCTTATATAATTCGAAGATTACTTCTAGTTTTCCCAACATTGTTTGGAATAATGATTCTCAATTTTGCTATTATTCAAATAGTCCCTGGGGGACCGGTTGAACAAATGATAGCTGAAATGACAGGCACAGCAGTTGAATCAACAGCTAGATTTTCTGGAAGTGATAGTACTGAAGATCTAAGTAGTTTTGATACAAGTGGTACAAATGATTCAAAATACAGAGGAGCCCAAGGACTTGATCCAGAAATTATAAAGGAAATAGAAAAAATGTATGGATTGGATAAACCTGCTCATACACGCTTTATAAAAATGATTAAAGATTATTTAACATTTAACTTTGGGGAAAGTTTTTTTAGAGATAGAAAAGTTATTGATCTAGTTCTAGATAAAATGCCAGTATCTATTTCTCTGGGATTATGGACAACTTTGCTAGTTTATTTAATATCAATACCTTTGGGTATAAGAAAAGCTATTAAAGACGGAAGTCAATTTGATATTTTTACAAGCACAATAGTTACGATAGGTTATGCCATACCAAACTTTTTATTTGCGGTAATATTAATAGTTATTTTTGCTGGTGGAAGATATTTAGATATTTTTCCTCTAAGAGGCCTTACTTCAGATAATTTTAGTGAACTTAATTTTTTTGAACAAATAATTGATTATTTTTGGCATCTTGCACTTCCACTTTTTGCAATGATAGTTAGTGGCTTTGCTGGTTTAACCTTATTAACAAAAAATTCTTTTTTAGACCAAATTAACCAGCAATATGTAATGACAGCACGTTCAAAAGGTTTAACGGAACGCCGGGTACTGTATGGTCATGTCTTTAGAAATGCAATGTTAATTGTTATCGCTGGATTTCCTTCTGCTTTCATTGGAATATTATTTTCTAGCTCACTCTTTATAGAAGTAATTTTTTCACTAGATGGTTTAGGGTTATTAGGTTACGAGGCAACATTAACTAGAGATTATCCAGTTATTTTTGCAGCATTATACTTTTTTTCTCTATTAGGATTAATTATGGGAATCATAGGTGATGTTATGTATTCAATTATTGATCCACGGATAGATTTTGAAACAAGGGATACATAATGATAAATTTATCCCCACTAAATATTCGACGATTAAACAATTTTAGATCAAATAAAAGAGGTTGGTATTCATTTTGGATTTTTATTTTATTATTTATGATTTCTTTGTTCTCTAACTTTATTGCAAATGACAAACCTTTAATAATAAAATTTAACAACAAATATTTATTTCCAATAATAAATATTTATGAAGAAACATATTTTGGTGGAGATTTTGAGACAGAAGCTGATTATAGAGATCCTTATGTAAAAGATTTAATTAATAGTAAAGGTTGGATGGTTTGGCCAATTATTCCCTACTCTTATAATACAATTATTCGTGATCTTGAGGTACCTGTCCCTTCGCCCCCAACAAAAAAAAATTGGCTTGGGACCGATGACCAAGCAAGAGATGTTGTTGCAAGATTGTTGTATGGGTTTCGTATTTCAATTCTTTTTGGAATTACATTAACATTTTTTTCAATGGTAATTGGTGTTAGTGCTGGAGCAGTACAAGGTTATTTTGGTGGTAAAACTGATCTAATATTTCAAAGATTTATGGAGATTTGGTCAGCTATTCCAACACTATATGTATTAATTATTCTAGCAAGTGTAGTTCAACCAAACTTTTGGTGGTTGCTGGGCATACTTCTAATTTTCGGATGGATGGGATATGTTGGCGTTGTTAGAGCTGAATTTCTTCGTGCAAGAAATTTCGATTATATAAGAGCAGCAAAGGCAATGGGCGTGTCAAATACCAAAATTATTTTTCGACATCTTTTGCCAAATGCTACAGTTGCAACTATTACATTTTTACCATTTAGTTTAAGTGCATCAGTAACAGCACTTTCAGGTCTAGATTTCTTGGGCTTTGGATTGCCTCCAGGATCAGCATCATTAGGTGAAATGGTTAATCAAGGAAGAAATAATTTACAAGCACCCTGGATTGGCTTAACAAGTTTTTTTACTCTAGCAATAATGTTAAGTTTATTGGTGTTCATTGGAGAGGCAATTAGAGATGCCCTTGATCCAAGAAAGACTTTTATAAATAGATAATGAATAAATTAGTAGATATAAAAAATTTGCATGTAGGTTTTAATTCTGAGAATAATGATATTGAAGCAGTTAACAATATCAGCTTTTCAATACCTAGTGGTAAAACAGTCGCATTAGTTGGAGAATCAGGATCAGGAAAATCTGTAACCGCTCTAAGCATACTAAAATTATTACCATATCCCAGTGCCTTTCATAAAACTGGTGAAATTTTATTTCAAGAAAAAAACCTTTTGAATTTAAATGAAAATGAGATTCGTAAAATAAGAGGGAAAGAAATTACTTCAATATTCCAAGAACCGATGACAAGTTTAAATCCATTACATACTGTTGAGAAACAAATTAACGAAATAATTATGTTGCACAAGAATATTAGTTTTGAGGAAGCAAGTAAACAAACAGTTAAATTATTGGTACAAGTTGGACTCGACGATATAGCAAAGAGAATCAAAGCTTTTCCCCACGAGCTTTCGGGCGGGCAAAGACAGCGTGTAATGATTGCTATGAGTATTGCGAATCAGCCTAAACTTTTAATTGCTGACGAACCGACGACTGCTTTAGATGTAACTATACAAATTCAAATATTGAATTTGCTTAAAAAAATTCAAAAAGAAATGGGAATGGCCATATTATTTATTAGCCATGATCTATCAGTAGTAAAAAAGATTGCTGATTATGTATGTATTATGAAAAATGGCAAGATTGTTGAACAAAATAATATAGATGAAATATTTAATAATCCAAATCATGAATACACCAAAGAACTTATTAGTGCACAAGCTAAGAGTAAAAATAATCAGATTAGTGATTTAAAGCCTATATTAAAAACAAAAGATTTAAAAGTTTGGTACCCAATCAAAAAAGGCATCTTAAGACGTGTGGTTGGACATGTTAAAGCTGTAGATGGAATTAATATTAATCTTAACACAAATTCAACCCTAGGAATAGTTGGAGAATCGGGTTCTGGAAAAACTTCTTTGGTATTATCACTTCTAAAATTGATTAAATCAAATGGCATCATAGAATTTAAAGATAAATCAATTTCAGGATTTTCTAAAAAGGAGTTACGTCACCTAAGAAAAGAAATGCAAATAGTATTTCAAGATCCATTTAGTTCTTTAAGTCCAAGAATGACAATAAGTCAAATTATAAGCGAAGGTCTTGATATACATGAATCAAATTTATCACTAAAAGAAAAAAACGAATTAATCATTCAAACTTGTAATGATGTCGGCTTGAATTTTTTAGAAATAAAAAATCGTTATCCGCATGAATTTTCTGGTGGACAAAGACAACGTATTGCAATTGCAAGAGCTTTAGTTTTGAAACCCAAATTACTTGTTTTAGATGAACCTACTTCAGCTCTTGATGTGAGCATCCAAACTCAAATTTTAGACTTATTAAATTCTCTTCAGGAGAGAAATAAGCTTACATACATATTTATAAGTCATGATATTAAGGTAATTAAAGCAGTTGCGGATTACATATTAGTAATGAAAGATGGAAAAATAATTGAAGAAGGTAAAAAAGAAGAAATAATCAATTATCCTAATAAAGAATATACAAGAATTTTGCTTCAAGCTGGCATATAGTTAATATTTAGTAGTTGAATTTTTTTCTGCTTTAATTAATTATACAAAATATGGATATTTTTTCTACACCTTTTTTTGGAGCAAAGATTGCAAATCATGAAGAAATAAATCAAAAGTTAATTAATTTTACTTACGAATATCAAAAAAAACATCCTTCTCAAAGTATAAGCAATAGAGGTGGCTACCATACAGATTTAATTCATAAAGAAGCAATTTTTTCAGAATTTTTTGATAGTGCAAAGACTTCTATTAACAAAATAATTAATTCCATGAATGCAAAAAGTGTCAGTGTTTTAGGTGCGTGGATCAATGTGAATAATCAGCATGCATATAACACTGAACATAATCATCCTGAATGTGATTTAGCTGCAGTTTATTATATTAAAACTCCAAAAAACTGTGGTAGAATTTATATGAACAACCCTGTTCCACAGGCATTTATGAATCAAAAATTAAGAAAAACAAAGATGAATATTTATTCTCAACACATATATTTTGATATTACAGAAGGTGCTTTATTTGTTTTTCCTGGATGGTTATTTCACGGAGTAGAGGCAAATAATAGTGATGAAGATAGAATTTCAATGGCTTTCAATTTACAAATAAATAATTTTAGTGAATAAAAATTAAAAACTTATTTTAATAAATTCAGATTTTGATCGTTTTTATAAAGAATGCAGTTTCCTATAACCAAAATATCCATTTCAGTTCCCATAAAACATTTAAATGCATCTTCTGGTGAATTAACTATTGGTTCTCCTCGAATATTAAATGAAGTGTTGATTATCATTGGACATCCAGTCTTTTCCTTAAAGCTAGTAATTAATTTATAATATTTTGGATTCAGGTTTTTTTCTACTGTTTGAACTCTTGCTGAATAATCTACATGAGTTATAGCTGGAACTTCAGATCGTTTTATATTTAACTTATCTATACCAAATAATTTTTCTTCATTTGCGCTAATATTTAAACGTTTTTCCCTTTTTACTTCAGAAACAAATAGCATATATGGATTGTCATAATTTTTATCAAACCATAGTGCAGCGTCTTCTTTTAAAACTGATGGAGCAAAAGGTCTAAAACTTTCTCTAAATTTTACTTTAAGATTTAATGTTTTTTGCATATTTTCTGATCTTGGATCTGCAATAATTGAACGACCCCCTAGTGCTCTAGGACCAAATTCCATTCTTCCCTGAAACCATCCTATAACCTTACCTTGTCTAAGATCTTCTACGATTATTTTAATTAGAGAATTTTCTTCATTTTTTTTAAATGTAGCTCCAATTTCTTTTAAACTTTTTTCTATTTCTTCTTGAGAATATTCTGGGCCAAGAAAAGATCCTTTCATTGTATCCTGGCTATAAACTTTACGGGGTTTATTAAATTCACTATGCCATACTGCTAAGGCTGAACCAATTGATCCACCTGCATCCCCTGAAGCTGGCTGTATCCAAATATTTTTAAATATTCCTTCATTTAATATTTTTGAATTTGCGACACAATTAAGTGCAACGCCGCCAGCCATACAAAGATTTGGGATATTATATTCTTTTTTTAAATGTCTTGAAATTTTAAGAATTATTTCTTCTGTAACTGATTGCACGGAAGAAGCTATATCCATATGAAATTGAGTTAATTTTTCAATCTCTGGTTTTCTAACTGGATGGGCAAATAACTCTGAGAATTTATCATTTGTCATAGTCAACCCTGATGTATAATTAAAATACGACTGATTCAGGCGAAATGATCCATCATCTTTTAAGTCAACAACTTTGTCTAAAATTATATCCTTATAAATAGGCTTGCCATATGGGGCTAGACCCATAACCTTGTATTCTCCGCTATTAACTTTAAATCCAATATAATACGTAAAAGCTGAATATAGTAATCCAAGAGAGTGAGGAAAATGAATTTCCTTTATAATATCCAGTTTGTTTCCTTTTCCTATAGATACAGTAGTGGTCGCCCACTCACCTACGCCATCTAAGGTTAAAACAATTGCTTCCTCAAAAGGAGATGGATAAAAAGCACTCGCTGCATGACTATAGTGATGCTCAGTAAATAAAAGTTTATTTTGATCAAATTTTTGATTAGAGATTTTTTCTAATTCTTTAGATAATAATATTTTTTGAAAAAGTTTTTCACGTAACCAAATTGGCATTGACATTTTGAATGAATTAAAACCTTTTGGGGCACTTGCTATATATGTCTCTATTATTCTTTCAAATTTAATAAATGGCTTATCATAAAAAACTATGTGATCAATGTCCTCTAATTTCAAATTTTTATAATTAAGAACGTAATTTATTGCATTTTTGGGAAAACCAGCATCATGTTTCCTGCGAGTAAATCTTTCTTCTTGTACAGCTGCTAGTATTTCACCATTATCTAAAAGAGCAGCGGCACTGTCATGATAAAAAGCCGAGATTCCTAATATTTTCATTTATTTAAAATAAAGTATATATGAATGGTGCAACTGCTGAGCCTTGACTTAAAATAATTAAACCTCCAAATATTAAAAGTAAAATAAAAATTGGTAGTAACCAAAATTTTTTTCGAACTTTTAAAAAATTCCAAAATTCTATTAAAAAAGACATTTAAAAATATTCTCTAATACTGATTTTTCATTGAATTCATGGGCTCTTTTCTTTTAATCCAATAACTCTTAACTGATTTATCAATTTTTTTATTTATTAAATCTTTCCCAAATAAACGTAAAATTATTCCATAAGGAGTAAAAACAAAAATATAGATAATTGCCATTATCAAAGGCGCAATGATTCCGCCCAGGAAATTACCAATTTTTAACCAGATTTTATTGGGCAAAATTAACAATTTGGAAAATAGTAGTGTTGTAAGCAAAAAAATTAATCCAATTAGAGCAAATGCAATCCAAAGAATATTGTCTTTCCAAAAAAAATAACATCCAATAAGGAAAAAAATTATAGAAAAGGTAAAGCCAAAATTTCTTTCATTGCCTACTTTTATTTCAAAATGACTACTATTATCAAACATACTTATTAATCCGATATTATTGGAATATATCCATCCTCATCTAGTCTATTTTTTATTGTATTAGCAACAAGATTATATCCTTCAGCTGAATAATGGCTATGAATTCTTAAGGGGAATAAGGAAATGGGATCTGAATGTTGCTCAAACACCTCCTTGTGTATATCAATAATTGGGATATTTAAATCTTCAATAGTATTTAAAATAAAATCACGATTTAAATTATCATTATTCTGCCAATTTGCACTAGTAGCATAGTAACGAGCTCCAATATCTTTATATCGATTAAAGGTTGGGAGGTAGACAAAATAAAACTGTCCTCCCCAATTAGAAACATCTTTTTGTGCTTTTTTAATGATAGTTCTAAATTGAGTTTTAATAAAATCTTCGGAATGCGTTGGTTGTGCGATACCAAACAATGATCTAATATTAGTTAACTTGAAATTTTTTATGATTAAAGATATGAAATTACTAATATTAATTTTATTAATTTCTTTATTTGCATACTCAATTAAAATTTGGTCAATTTCACTTTGATTTAATATTAAATTTTGATTAAAATTATCATTTTCTAGATATTGATTAAGGAAATCTGAGCCGAGCTCACTAGTAAGATCATAAATATCATACTCATAATAAAACCATAAAACTATTTTAGGTTGCATAGGCTTGGCAAATTCCCTTAAAGACGCATATTCGATTAGGGTATCATTTCCTCTTTTTCCAACATTTATTGCGATATATCCAAGATCTCGTAATACTGATCCGAGCGTTTCATTTTCGTTTACACAGCATTCCATAAATGAATCACCGATCAAAACTATATCAATTTTATCTTTTTGATATAGTCCCTTAGGATTATTAAATCCATGTTCATCGCTATTAAATACGGAGTATTCTCCAGTTTCATTTCCAACTATTGTCAAAACATTGGAAATTCCATTAACGGGAAATATAATTTCGTTGTCGTTTTTCATCAAATTATTATCTACAAATTCGGCTGGAATAATATTAGGATATGATTCTATATTTTGATTTTTAAAATCATCTATAACTTCACTAACTGTTCTGCGATCGTAAGGAATACCCATTTCTTCAGCTACTTGATATCTTTCCTTTGGAGGGAACCAATTAAAATTTAGAAAAATTTCTACGGAAAACAATGTTAATCCTATAGAAAATAGTAATATTGAAATATTGATTTTGTGCTCTGTTTGAAATTTGAAAGCAAAGACAAAAAAAAATAGAAAAGCTAAAGAGAAAAATAAAAAAATGTATTGAATGGTGTAAATTTCTTGATCATACAAACTATATATTTTTTTTACCGATATTATTAAAATAATTAATGAGTATATTATCCCAGAAAATAAAATAAAATTCGAAAACAAAATTAAAATTTTTTTGTACTTATTTATCATTTTAACTTACCTTTATTTGACATCATTGCTATTATGATTATAATAATTTTATTCAATTTAAATCAACATAATTAACCACAATGTATCAATGTTCGAAAAGAATATAAAAAATCTCCGAAAAAAATTGCAAGAAAACGGTATTGATGTTGCAATCATTACTGATGATGACAGTGTTTACTATTATTCAGGGTATTGTGACTATCTACATATGGAATTTGCTCGTCCAACAATATTAATTGTTCCAAAAGATGATAAAAGTCTTTTAATAACCCCAAAGGTCGATATGGCTCTTGCAGATGACAGTACCGCAGTTGAGCTCCTTGAAGCTTGGAATGAAGGGGTGGGTAATGAATGGCGAGAACATATTCCAAAAATGCTTAATGGTAAAAATAAAATAGGTATTGAGATAAATCAAATGCCTCCACTTGTTAGAGGTTATATTGATTCTATAGTTGAAAAAAATCAAATCGTAGATGTAGATCCAGTCATTGGTGAAATGCGAATGATAAAATCTGAAGAGGAACTTCAAATTGCAAGACATGCGGGACAGGTAGCAATAGCTATGATGAGTGCTGGACGAAATACCATTGCTGATGGGATTCCGGAATATGAAGTTGCAATAGCTGCATCAAATGCTGGAACAAGAAAAGCTTCTGAGATCTTAAATCAATATTATTCAGGAACACGAATGTCTCCCCTAATTCATTTTTTACATATTATGGCATCAGGTGAACATATTACAACCACACATCATCGTGCTTCAACAAGAATAATGAAAAAGGGTGAACCTGCTTATTTATGCTTTTGTGGCATGACTAATTTTCATCGTTTTAAACTTGGTTTTGATAGACTGTTTTTTATTAATGAAATTAAGGAAAAATCTCAAGAAAAAGCATATGAAGTGGCAATTGAGAGTCAAGCTGCAGCTTTAAAAATGCTTAAGCCAGGCGTAAAAGCTGAAGATGTACATGCTGCCTATGCAGAGGCTATTCAAAATGCTGGTTATGACTATCCTTTATTTCGCTGTGGTCGTGGACTTGGTTTTAGTTTTTTAGAAGAACCACAACTTGTTTGTGGAAACAAAACAATAATAAAACCTGGCATGGTATTTGCAGTGGATGGCTCAACCAGTTCAAAAAATTTTAGATCACAAGTAGGTGATAGTTTTATTGTAACTGAAGATGGTTATGAACCCATAACTTCTTATCCAAAAAAATTAGAAGATGCAGTAATAAAATAATTTATTTAAATTATGAATAAAAACAATATATCAAAAAAATGGGATATTGAATTTGATGAAGGCAAACATTCTAGAGCCAAAATAGGATTCATTATGATGTCAACTGATCTCGCAGGTGAATCAGATTTTTTTGAGATGGCTCCAAAAGATGTTGGTATACACATAACTAGATTAAAAACAGATGACTACACAACAAATAAAACTTTATCTCGTCATATAGACTTTATGTCAGATGCAGCCTCACGTATACAACCAGATGCAAAGCCAGATGTTATAAGTTATAGCTGTACATCTGGATCAATTATAATAGGTGAAGACAGAGTAATGAAAGAAATAAAAAATGGGGCCCCTTATACTATTCCAATGACTCTTGTAACAGGTGTCGTAGACGCACTACGTGAATTAAATATTAAAAAACTTGTTGTTGGAACTCCTTATTTAGACGAAATAAATACTTTGGAGTCAGAGTTTTTAATTGAAAAAGGTTTTGAAATAGTTGACATTCAAGGCCTAAATCTAGAAACAGGTTTATCTTTTGGAAAAGTTACACCAGATTATTGGAAAAAATTTGCAATCGAAATTGATCAACCGAATGCTGATGCAATATTCTTAAGCTGTGGTGGAATTCGATCTCTTGAAGTTGCTCAAGATATCGAAAATATCCTTGGAAAACCGGTAATTACTAGCAATCAAGCGCAGATGTGGAGTTGTTTAAGAAGGGCTGGGATTAAAGACAAAATTTCTGGTTTTGGTCAAATATTTCAAAAAGAGGGAAATTTTGAAAACATTTCAATATAAAATTTACTTGAATATTACCTACTAAAATAATAGCTGTAGAAAAAGATGACACGTTTTAACGCATGGAATGTATTTAAAAATGGTCTTATTGATCAAAAAGACTGGGACCGTCAATGGAGGGATCCGGAGCTTAAAGATAATTATGATGTTATAATTGTTGGGGCAGGATTACACGGATTATCCACTGCTTATTATTTAGCAAAGAATCACAATATAACAAATGTTGCTGTTTTAGAAAAAGGATGGCTAGGTGGAGGCAATGCAGGACGTAACACTACAATCATTAGGTCTAATTATATGATGCCAGGTAATAGAGAGTTCTATGAACACTCACTAAAGCTATGGGAAAATTTAAGTCACGATCTAAACTATAACATTATGTTTAGTCAAAGAGCACATGTAAGTTTATTTCATACTACAGGAGCAAGAGATGCTGTAGCGAGAAGAGCTAACACAATGCTCCTTCATGGAAGTGATGCTGAATTTTGGAGTTTGGATGAATTAAAGAAAATTATTCCACACTTAAATTACAGTTCCGATTCACGTTTTCCAATTTTTGGAGCAGTGGCTCAAAAGCGTGGAGGAACTGCACGTCATGATGCTGTTGCTTGGGCATATGCTCGTGCTGCTGATAAGTTAGGTGTAGATATTATTCAAAATTGTGAAGTTAAAGGTTTTAAAAAAGATAAGAATAAAATTACTGAAGTAGAAACTACACGTGGAACAATAAGAACGAGTAAAATTGGATTTGCTGTTGCAGGAAATACTTCAAGATTATGGAAAATGAGTGGGTTAAATTCTTTACCAATTGAAACTCATAAATTACAGGCATTTGTTTCTGAACCAATTAAGCCACTTTTGGACCATGTTGTAGTGTTTGGAGTTGGTGGAGCACATTTTTACATATCACAATCTGACAAAGGTGGCATGGTTTTTGGTGGAGATTTAGATTGGTATAAATCATATGCTCAAAAGGGTAATTTACCTATTGTTCAAGATGTAGCTGAAGCAGCAATGTCTATATTACCATGTCTTGGTAGAGTACGTTTACTAAGACATTGGTCTGGGGTTATGGACATGTCGATGGACGGATCATTTTTTATTTGTAAAACACCGATTAGTAACTTGTATTTAAATGCTGGTTGGAATTATGGAGGCTTTAAAACAAGTCCAGCATCAGGATGGTATTTTTCAGATTTAATAGCAAATAATCGACCGCACGAAATAATAAAAAATCATAACTTAGAACGATTTGAGAAAGGCATTAATATTGATGAACGAGGCGCTGGACCAGATCCAAAACTACATGGATAAATATATACGATGATTAGAATTAAATGTCCATTTTGCGGTGAGAGAGATCACAGTGAATTTACCTATGGTGGTGATGGATCAATAGTTTATCCAGAGTTAGATGCCAATACTGAAGAATGGGTTCAAGCAATATTTTTTAGAGAAAATATTTATGGAAGACAAACTGAAACATGGCATCATTCAAGTGGATGTCGAATGTGGCTTAAAATTGAAAGAAGTACAATTAACCATGAAATATATTCCGTACAGCCAGCGCATGAAGATTATAAAAAATTAATGAAAGATAAGAAATGAATATAAACCGTCTTAAAAAAGGTGGATTAATAAATCGTGATAAGGTTTTAAAATTTACCTGGAACAATAAAAAATATCTTGGCTATGAAGGTGATACCTTAGCGTCAGCTTTATTAGCAAATGATATTAAAGTGGTAGGACGTAGTTTTAAATATCATCGTCCTAGAGGAGTGATGTCTTCAGGAGTGGAGGAGTCAGGCGCACTTTTAACAATTGGACAAAATGAATATCGTGATCCAAATGTCAGAGCCACATCACAAGAACTTTATGATGGTTTGGTTGCAAGTGGTCAGAATGCTTTTCCAAGCATAAATTTTGACTTTGGCGGTGTTAATAATATGTTTAAGCAGTTTCTTGCAGCAGGTTTTTATTACAAAACTTTTATGGGAATTCCGCCATTTGAATGGGGAAAAGGTACAAAAATATGGATGTTTTACGAGAAATTTATCCGCAAAGCAGCAGGAATGGGGGCTGCATCAAGACAACCTGACCCTGAAAAATATGAACATGCTCATGATCATTGCGATGTCTTAATTATTGGATCAGGACCAGCAGGTATAGCTGCAGCAACAAGAGCAGCAGAAAAAAATCTTGATGTAATACTTGTAGAACAAGATAATCAATTGGGTGGCAGTCTTCTGGCTGAGAACAATCAAAATAATATTATTAATTTATCTAAAATAAAAAATCTAGGTATAAGAGTAATGACGAGAACAACTGCTTTTGGATTATATGACGGTGGGGTTGCGGGTCTGCTAGAAAAAATTACTGATCATCAAACATCTCCATCTCCACATGATCCTAGACAACGATTTTGGATAGTACGAGCAAAACACACAGTACTCGCAACAGGTTCAATTGAAAGACACATTGCTTTTGGAAATAATGATTTACCAGGTGTGATGACAGCATTTTCTTCACGCACATATTTAAACCGTTATGCAGTCCTCAATGGGAAAAAAATTATTGTTTGTACAAATAATGACTCAGCATATCTTCCCGCATCAGAATTATCGAATGCTGGGGCTCAGGTGAAATTAATTGATTCAAGACCTGAAGTTGACGAAAGTCTTTCAAGTGCAATATTGAAAAGTGGAGTAAATTTACAAATGAAATCAGCTCCACTAAAAGCAAAGGGTTATAAAAATATTGATGGACTAGTTATCGCACAAAAAAAAGGCGATCATTTTAAAAAAACTAGTGATGAAATATGCGATGTTATATTAATGTCTGGAGGTTGGTCACCAATCCTGCATTTGGTCTCACATCGAGGTATCCGTCCAATTTGGAATGAAGAAAATGCTTGCTTTTTAAGCAGTGAGCATAAGGAACCTATAACTATTGCTGGATCAGCAGCAGGAATATGGGAAACAAATAAATGTATTCTTTCTGGTGAAGCAGCAGCATCAAAAGCCTTAGATTCTCTGGGAATAAAAGTGCCCAGCTATTCTTTTCCAAAACCTGGTGGCTGGAAAAACCCTATCGAACCATTGTATGAAGTAAAAATAAAAGGTTATAAAACAAAAAGTTTTATTGATTTTCAACATGATGTAACCACAGATGATATAAGGTTAGCCCATCAAGAAGGATTTGTATCCGTAGAACATTTAAAACGTTACACAACTTTAGGTATGGCTAATGACCAGGGTAAAATGGGAAATGTCATTGGTATAGCATTGATGGCTGAATCTCTTGGTAAAACTATTCCAGAAGTAGGAACAACAACATTTCGTCCGCCTTATACGCCAGTTGCAATTGGTGCCTTGGCGGGTAGAAATGTAGGAAGTCATTTTAGACCTTTAAGACGATCGCCTTTACATGATTGGAATCTCCAACATGGTGCGGTTATGATTGAATCAAGTCTCTGGCAACGTCCTTGGTATTTTCCAAAAACAAATGAAAATATTTCCGATGCATATATTCGTGAAGCAACAGTGACTAGAAAATCAGTGGGAATATGTGATGTAACTTCTTTAGGAAAGATCGCAATTCAAGGTCCTGATGCAACTGAATTGTTAAACCGAATTTACACAAACCCATTTGCAAAATTACCTATAGGAAAAGCACGGTATGGAATTATGCTTAGGGATGATGGTATAGTAATGGATGATGGAACTTCTTGGCGATTATCAGAAAATGATTATTTTATGACAACTTCAACTGTTCAAGCTGGGAAAGTAATGGCATGGTTAGAAGAATTGCTTCAAATCCGATGGACTAATTTAAAAGTTAGTGTCACAACTGTTTCAGAGCAGTGGTGTGGAATATCTATAGCGGGACCAAAATCACGAGAATGTATACAAAAATGTACTGAAAATCCTGAGGTAATGACCAATGATAATTTGCCTTTTATGGGGGTTATCGAAACAAGGCTTAAAAATCAAATTCCATGTAGAATTGCAAGAATAAGTTTTTCTGGGGAAATGGCTTATGAAATATATGTCCCTTCAGACTATGCAGTACCCATGATGGATATGATATGGGATGAAGCAGAAGCTGTTGAAGGTTGTCTTTATGGATTAGAAGCCCTAGGTGCACTACGAGTTGAAAAAGGACATATTACAGGGGCTGAGCTAGATGGCCGAGTCACTATTGATGATGCAGGTCTGGGTAAAATGGCTTCTACAAAAAAATCCTACATTGGAAGTGCTATGCGTAAACGTGGAGTTTTGAGCAATGATGATAGAGAAAAATTAGTAGGTATATTTCCAATAAACAAAAAAGAAACTTTTGATGCAGGTGCAATAATTTGTAAAAAATCTGAAGTTAAAGGATTTGGTATTGGCAGAATTACTTCAGTCACACATTCACCGGAACTAGGTCATTGGATTGGATTAGGTTTTATATCTGGTGGATATGAACAATGGACAGACAAAACAGTCATTGCTGCTGATCCGGTCAGACATAAAAATGTTGAAGTAGAAATAGTTTCTCCACATATGTTTGATCCAGAAGGGAAGCGTATGCATGGTTGAACGAATTTCAGCATTAAGCGGACATTATAGTAAGGGCATTTCAGGTAAAGATAATAGATCTGGAATTAAGATTCATGAATCAAAAAATTTATCACTTCTACAAATATCAACTTGGTCTAATACTCTTGATACAGTTGGAGTAAAAATATCAAAACATTTGGATTTACAAGATTATCCTGGCCCGAACAAAGCTATTGCAAATGAGAAAGTTGGATTGCTTCGAACAGAACCTACCAAATGGTGGATTGTTGGACAGGAAGAATCAATATCGCATAACTTATCAGATGTAGCAAATTTAATTAATGATGAAGAGGGTAATGTTTTAGACCTATCTTCTTCTAGAACTCAAATTGTTATCAATGGAAATGATTCAACAAATTTATTAAATAGACACTTGCCCATTGATTTAAGAGAACAATCATTTCCTATAGATTCTCTGGCTTCAACAGCTTTTCATCACGTTGGGGTTACTCTATGGCGTTCAAAAAATGGTTATCAATTATTTGTACCCAGAGCTTTTGCCCTATCTTTATGGGAAATTTTAATTGAAAGTGCCCATCAGTTTGGTTGTGAAGTTTTATAAAAAATTTTATGGCTCAATCAATATATTAGTGTATCATAAAATAAATAATTAACTGAAATAACATAGAGAAATTATAATGCGACCCTCGCCATATGGATATGCTACTAATCTTTTTTCACCAGATCAAATTAAAGAAATTAATGAATCAGTAAAAAGTAATCTATTAAAAAGTAGCGATATTGCTGCAAAAAGTGCTGTAAAAACTTCTGAGGTTCAATTTGTTAAACTTGCAACAATTATCAAACAAATTGCCCCTTTTATTGATTTTTGTATAAACCAAAATTCAGTTAATTATGGTTTTCACTTATATCCCTTAACAGCCAATACCATATTAAATTATAATATCTATCAAAGTGGAACAGAATATTCATGGCATATTGACTGTGATAATAAATCACCTATGTCTGACATTAAATTGACTTGTCTTCTAAATTGTTCAGAACAAGAATATGATGGAGGAAGTTTGCATCTATGGCAAAACGTAGAAATAGAATGCAAAGAATTAAATGCCCCAGGCAGTGCGGTAATTTTTCCTTCATATTTAAATCATAAAGTAACAAAGGTAACTTCAGGTGAAAGAAAATCTTTAGCTGTCTGGTTAAAAGGTCCAAATTTTAGATAGAGACCGGGCAATACTTAGCTATTCTAAATTTTTGTCATAGGAGTACTTAACCATTGATCAACTTCATTATCAAATATATCAATTGCAAGTACATCAACAATACCCATGTGATCAGCCATATCAAAGCATGTTACTTTTATAAAACCCCAATCAAATACGAATTTACTCTCTTCATAATGACTTCGCCCGGACAAATCCGAAGGATGCTTTAAGCTAGACCATTTTACTTTTATAATATCTTTTTCGATATCTTTTTTGAACTTGGTGCCTAGTTTTGTAACCCATTTATCTTTTTCAGCGTAGCATTCTTCTATATTTTTCTCATAATAAACAAGACCAAATATGCCATGAATGGGAAACAGAATATCTTTGCTATCCCATTTAATTACTAAGCCAACTCTATCGAATTCTGTGAAGGTTTTGTATTGCTCCAATATGGAAGCATGAAACTCATCACTTAGATGATCATAATCGCTAGAAATATTATTGACGATATCGCGTCCAGGAAAATGATCAACGACTGAATCTCCCAAACTTATACCCTCAATTTTAAACTCCTTTATTTGTTCGATGGCAAACGTTGACGGTGAATAAATTAAAATTAATATAAAAAGTATTTTGTACATAATTTTTTATATATTGATAAATAGTGGAAATTATTTGTTTAAATTATGATAAAAAAAAGATTATTTATTTTTGCACTTTGATCACACTTACGTTACAAAGAATTTCTATCAACAACTAATTTATTGTGATAAATCATAGAAAATATAAGCTGGAGAGATGTGAGAGCGGTTTAATCAGCACGCTTG
>CEUS01262066.1_pt1 | contig 29899 bp, 21 predicted proteins | sample 427031 | NCBI WGS metagenome assembly CEUS01 (sample SAMEA2622837, study PRJEB7988) | marine metagenome | biome: marine biome (ENVO:00000447); feature: marine epipelagic mixed layer (ENVO:xxxxxxxxx); material: "saline water (ENVO:00002010), including plankton (ENVO:xxxxxxxx)" | depth 140 m | reverse complement strand
GGACCGGCTTCGGCGTGAAGCTCCGCTTGTGGTGGAGTCAGAACCGGCCCTATACGTTTATAGGTTGCGCGATAAAGACCATGAGCAGACTGGGCTTGCTGGTTGCTTCTCGCTGGATGAATATGATCGAGGGGTGATCAAAAAACATGAACGAACAAGACCAGATAAGGAAGATGATCGCACCAACCACATATTGGCCACCGGGGCACAGACTGGGATAGTTTTTCTTACCTATCGCGGGTTTTCAGTTGTGGATGGACTGACCCGGGGGATTAGCCAGACGGAGCCACTCTATGATTTTGAGGCGGCCGATGGGGTACGCCACACTGTCTGGCGGGCCTCAATATCAGAGACTGCAAGTCTGGTAGACAGTTTTGTTGGAGTGCAATCTCTCTACATTGCTGACGGTCATCACCGAGCAGCGAGCGCAGCCCGTGCCCGTCAGACTTTCGGTAATGTTTCGGGAAAAGGGCAGGATTCTTTTTTGGCCGTGGCGTTTCCAGACCACCAGACAAGAATACTGCCGTACAACCGAACGGTATCAACTCTAGGCGGATCGACTCTAGGACAGTTCTTGGCATCGGTAGGGACCAGAGTCCCAATGACGAAGACGACCGAAGCCGTTTCGGACAAAGGAGTCGTGGGGATGTATATCGATGGACAGTGGTACCAGCTTGCATTGACTAGTGATAGCTCATTGGTGCCTCAAGACCCCGTGTCAGCATTGGATGTTTCTCTGCTTCAAGACAGGATATTGGAGCCGGTACTAAGTGTGGTCGACATTCGCACTGATTCTCGTGTGCAATTTGTTGGTGGGGTTCGAGGTTCTGGCGAACTTGAGAGACTCGTTGATTCAGGTCAGGCGGCTGTGGCTTTTGCGCTGGGGTCGGTTACCGTTACAGAACTGCTGACGATCGCCGACGCTGGGAAAATAATGCCACCGAAATCCACCTGGTTCGAACCAAAGTTACGGGATGGACTTCTGACCCATCTGATTTGACCTATTTGCCGTGCGGGCTATTTTGTAATGGCTACTTCTGTGATGCATCGGGTGTACAACTTCGGCGCTGGGCCTGCGGTGTTGCCGGAGTCCGTCCTCGAACAGGTAAAACATGACCTGCTTTCACTGCCAAAGGTCGGAATGTCGGTGCTTGAAATCAGTCATAGATCTGTGGCTTTCAACCACATTCTTGAGCAGGCTGAGGCTGATCTGCGCATGTTGGCTGGCGTTTCCGAAAGCTATCATGTGTTATTTCTGCAGGGTGGAGCGAGTCTCCAATTTGCCATGGTGCCGATGAACCTGCTTTCCCAAGGGAGCGTGGCTGACTATGTACTCACCGGGGCATGGGCAAAGAAGGCGGCAGCTGAAGCTGCTCACTTTGGAGAGGTGAATATCTGTGCGACTACTGAAAACGAAGGGTTCATTCGGGTCCCGACGGCGGATGAGCTCAGACCGACTCGGGGAGCCAAATATCTCCACCTAACGTCTAACAACACGATTTTCGGGACCCAGTGGCCCGAGATACCCACCGTTGGGACCGCTCCAGTTGTTGTGGATGTTTCTTCGGACTTGCTTTGCCGGCCTGTTGATGTATCTCGTTTCGGACTGGTTTATGCAGGGGCTCAGAAGAACATCGGTCCAGCAGGCCTGACGCTCGTCATTGTACATAAAGATTTGGTCAAGCACGGTTCGAAGTCTTTGCCCATGATGTTGAGTTATAGCGTCGCCGCTGAGCATGGGTCCCGTTACAACACGCCCCCGGTGTTCTCCATTTACGTCTGTGGCTTGGTACTAAAGTGGCTCCGTGAGATCGGGGGGCTTGCTGAAATGGAGGCACGCAACCGGCGGAAGGCAACGTTGCTATATAACGCTATTGACCGAACGGAGTTCTATCGCGGGACGGCCCAAACGGAGAGTCGCTCTTTGATGAATGCGACGTTTCGGCTCCCAACCGAGGAACTTGAGCACCGGTTCATCGATCAGGCGACAGTTGAGGGATTGTCTGGCCTGGGAGGGCACCGCTCGGTTGGGGGACTCCGCGCATCAATTTACAACGCGTTTCCGGAGGTGGGCGTTGCGGCTCTTGTTGAGTTCATGGCTGAGTTTGAGCGAACTCAAGGATGAGAGTTGGCGGACTGGTCGGTGTGGGCATCTAGCCCGCCGAGTGGATTGGCATGGATAGCTGGTAAGGATCGTGAGACAAACCCAAGGTTCGGTTGTGTGTGCCCAGTGTGGGCGATTAGTTGGTGTGGCGGAAGAGAAATGTCCCTTCTGTGGCGCTTGGCGTCCTGGATTATTTGGGTGGGCGACATCGTTGCGGCGCCTGTTTGGTGGCCGACTTGATCCATTTACGCTGATTGCTGTCGCCTGTGGCGCTCTCTATGTGCTTGCGTTGCTGCTGCAACCAGAGGCTATTTTTCGACCTGCTGGGATATTGTCGATGTTGTCGCCAGGCAGTCGGGCTCTATTACAACTCGGTATGACAGGCGGCTTTGCAATGGAGCGGGGCTGGTGGTGGACGCTTCTGACCGCAATGTATTTGCATGGTGGTCTGTTGCACATCATCTTTAATGTGATGTGGATTCGTAATCTCGGTCCGGCTGTGGCGGAAGTTTATGGCTCGGCCCGCGCTTTTCTGCTGTTTAATCTCGCCGGTGCGGGTGGATTTCTGGTTTCGAATTTTATGACCGGTGTTCCCACGATCGGTGCCTCGGGGAGCATCTTTGGGTTGCTGGCAGCCTTGATTGTCTACGGACGACGTCGGGGCAGCTCTGTCGTCACCCAACAGCTGTGGCAGTGGGCGATCATTCTCGGGGCCTTTGGGTTTGTCATGCCAGGAATTAACAATTGGGCGCACGGCGGCGGATTTGCTGTGGGTTGGCTTGCCGCCAATGTGATGAATCTCGACGACGACCGTCAGGACAGCAGCTGGGTGTTGCTGGCCTCTTTGGTTCTAATTGGGCTCACAGTATTGGGCGTCGGGCTATCCTTCGTAGGAGTTACGGGAGAGCTGCTAGGTTGAGGACGGCCATTCGCGAACGGTGGGTTTCGAGTTAACCCGTCGTCGGCTCCTGACTGCCAGCCGGGCCAGGTCTTTTAGGGCCTCGTTGCCGCCGTCTGCGTCGCCGGCGTGGGCGTCGCCGACCTTCCTCGGGCTGTACCATGCTGTTGGCTTCATGGCGCCAGTTTTCCACTAGGTTCGGAGTTTGGCCGTGAATCTCCATCCAACTCAGCGCGTCGGAGAATGCTGCTCGTTGTGAGAGGGTGCGTCTGGCTCGTGGTGACAGCTTGGTGTCCGCAAGGCGCCGCTGTAGGTCAAGTATTTGGCGGAGCCGTTCGAGGTCCCTCCGTGCGATTGGCAGGATGCCCAATGACACTTCGAGAGGGCGTTTGGCGAGGGGGTCCTGGGCTGCCCGGCGCCTGGGTCGTTCAATGGTGGCGAAGGGGGTGACGAAGCTGCCTAGCAATAACGGATTACCGAGTGTTTCCGGAATGTCGTCGAACCGACGTCGATACTGATCTAGTGCGGCTAGGGAACGCCACAGGGTAGCAGAGCGGGCGCGGTCCAGCTCGGGGGCGAAATGTTTCAGAAGTCCGGTTGTTCCGAGGTCGTGGATGATCCGCTCCGACGCGCCGCTACGAGCAATTTTGTAGAGCTCCTCAAGTAGCCGTGCTGGCGAACTATGTCCTAGTTCGCCTCGATGGCGTCGGATCGCTTGAGTCACCGCTGGGTCGATAGACAGCTCCAGTCGAGCGGCTAGTACCACTGCTCGAAGCATCCGAACTGGATCCTCGACAAACCGTTCGTTCGGGTCTCCGATGCACCTAATGGTACGGCTTCGGATATCTCGCATCCCGTCGACGTAATCGAGAATAGAGCGGTTGGCAGCGTCGTAGAAGAGCGCGTTGATCGTGAAGTCACGCCGGAAAGCATCTTCTTCAGCTGTCCCGAATGTGTTGTCCCGTGGGATGAAGCGCCGTATCGGCCGACCGGTGGACTCTGCATCACGTTTGGCGCGGTCCCGTTTTTCCTCACGGGCCGCACGCTCGGTGTCAGTCTCGGGTGGCACCTGTTTTCGGAACGTTGCGACTTCGAGTGTTTTCTTGCCGAATTTGATGTGGGCCAGCCTGAATCTACGCCCGATGATCCAGCAGTTCTTGAACAGTCGTTTGATTTGCTGCGGGTGTGCAGAGGTGCCAAGGTCGAAATCCTTGGGCCGTCGGTCCAGCAGCAGGTCCCGCACGCCACCACCGACGAGGTAGGTTTCGAATTCGTGTTGCTGAAGCCGATGGATGACTTTGAGTGCGTCGTCATCGACCAGTCGTCTTGAAAGAGTATGTTCTTGGCGTGGGATGGTCGTTGGTGCCGCCATCGAATGATGATTATACAACCCTGTCAAAGCATCAAGAGGGCTATTGGCTGCTTTTTGACAGTGTTTTCGATCATATAAGGTGTTTATTTTTAATAATTTGAGTGTTTTTCTCTACTGCTATCCTTTTGCCGCCATCCAGTTCTTCCCGATGCCCACGTCAACCGCTAGCGGCACCCGTAGGTTGGCTGCTCCAGCCATCGTATCTCCCACCAGTGACGCGACCAAGTCGGCCTCGCCTTCTGGGGCTTCAACCAGCAGTTCATCGTGGACAGTGAGAATCACTGATGCCGAAGTGGGTAGTTTGCTATCGAGATCGATCATGGCTTGTTTCAGGATGTCGGCTGCCGTGCCCTGAATTGGCATATTGACCGCGACCCGTTCGGCGGCAGCTCGTGTCTGCCCGTTGCGGCTGTGGAGCTCCGGAATCAGACGTCTCCTGCCGAGTAGTGTCCGCACCTCTCCGTTTTCTCGTGCCTCAGTGATCAACTCTTCCAGAAATCCCCGTACGTCAGGGTAACCAGCGAAATAGGCATCGATGAACTCCTGCGCTTCCGGCGGAGGCACTCCGATATCTCGAGCTAGCGTGAAAGCAGTTTTCCCGTATAGCAATGCGTAGTTGATAATCTTGGCTCGTCGACGCAGCTCGTGGGGCTCTAGTCCGCTGTCTACTCCGAAAACTCGGTGTGCTGTTTGGTCGTGAATGTCCTCACCTTGGGCGAATGCTTGGATGAGAGCGGCATCCTCCGAGAGATGTGCCAGAACGCGCAGTTCAATCTGGGAGTAATCGGCCGAAATGAGGACATGACCGTCGCTTGCTACGAATGTGGTCCGAATCTCTCGTCCCAGGGGTGTCCGTATTGGAATGTTTTGCAAATTCGGTTCACTACTGCTCAATCTTCCGGTGGCGGCGACTGCCTGGTTAAATGAAGTATGCACTCGGCCCGTGTCGAGGCGCACGAGCTTTGGGATGGCGTCAACGTAGGTTCCCTTCAGTTTCTGTATCGTTCGCCACTCCAGTATGAGACGGGGTAATTCGTGCTGTGTTGCAAGATCTTCGAGGACCCCGACTGCTGTAGAGGCGACACGAGTCTTGCCAGTTTTCTTGCGGCTTGGCAGTGCCAGTTTGTCGAAGAGTATGGTTGATAACTGCTTTGGTGAGTTGATATTAAATTCTTCACCGGCGAGGTCAAATATTTTGGACTGTAGCGCTGTTAGTTCGGATTGCATCCGCTTGGATTGCTCTCGGAGGGTTTCAGTGGCTACGCGGACTCCCTTGCGTTCGATGTTGGCAAGTAGTGAAATTAACGGGTGTTCAAGATTTTGATACACGGGTAAGAGACGTTGTTCCTCTAGGCGGGCAATCAGCGATTCGGATACCTGTAGTGGCAGGTCGGCTCGCTCGCAGGCGTAGACGAAAACCGCTTGGGGAGAAAACTGATCAAATTCCTGTGCCTTTGCCCCTTTGCCTCGTATATTTTCGGTGCCAACAATCTGATAGCCGGTGTGTTCGAGTGCAATGCTCTCTAGGGTTGGTGTAGCGCGTGTAGCATCAATCAGGTATCCCCCGATCATGGTGTCAAACTCAAGCCCGTTCAGATGTATTCCATGTTCCGCGAGCCATAGCATCTGTTTTTTAAGGTCATGCCCAACTATGTGTAGTTGTGAGTCTTCAAGTAATGGACCCAAGATCTCAAAAACTGTTCTACTGTCCAGGCTGTCTGTCAGGCCTAACTGGTCTGTGGCGATGGGAACGTAGTAGCCGCTTTGTGGGGCTGTGGAAAATGCCAGTCCGACGACACCGGTTCGTGAAGGTTGCCCTGACACCGTTAGTACATGAAGTCCACAGCGTCCAGCCGATCGAAGGCTTACGGCTAGGTCTTTGAGGTCAGCCAGCTGATCGATGATCCGATAGTCGGTGTTTACCTCATCTACAGTGGGAGCGAAATCGGTTAATAGCGACTTGAAGCCCAACCTGGAAAATAGGTCGAAGCACCGCGCTCGGTCTGGTCCGCTGTAGCGGTAGCCAATTGGGTCCTCTGGGAGTGGCACCTTAGTATTAATTTTGACTAAGTTTCGGCTTAGGTGGGCATCCTGGGCATGTTCGGTTAGTGCAGTTCGATATGTCTTCTTTTGGACCTTGTCTGCGTGCTCTAGTAATTGATCGAGCGAGCCGAACTCGGACAGGAGGGCTCGGGCTCCTTTTTCTCCAATACCTGGTACCCCTTTGACATTATCGCTAGCGTCGCCCATCAGTGCTAGACAATCGACTACTTGGTTTGGGTGGACTCCGAATTTCTCGAGTACCTTGGGTGAATCGTAAAAAACACCAGTATCTTTTGGGTTAAACACCTGAGTGTGTTCGTCGACGAGCTGGAAAAAATCTTTGTCTCCGGTTACCACCACTACGTCTAGATTGGCAGTTACAGCCCGTTTGGCGAGGGTGCCGATCACGTCGTCAGCTTCGAAACCTTGGGAGGTTACGATGGATACACCCAGCGCTAAACAAGCTTCATGAACCAACGAGACCTGTTCTGCAAGGTCGTCTGGCATTGGCTGGCGGTTTGCCTTGTATTTGCTGTCGAGTTCGTGACGAAAAGTTGGGCCCCGCAGGTCGAACGCCGCGGCAACAAATTCTGGTTGGTGGGTGCCTAGCAGCTTTTGCAGCATTGTAATGAAACCGTAAACGGCATTGGTGGGTTGGCCGTCTGGCCCCGTCAGTTCGCTGATGGCGTGGTAAGCCCGATACATTTGGGAGTTACCGTCAATCAGGAACAATCGTGGTTTGGAGGCCATGGGTGGGGGAAGGATTCAGTATATTACGGTTCCCTAGGTAGACCGAATTTGGCTGGGAGGGTTATTTCGGGATCCAATCAGCGTAGTCAGGCTTTTGCGTTATGTCTGGATCGGATGTTCTCCACCGGGAGACATTGGACGGTCTATCCCAGCGGTATGAGCTGGTTCAGATAGGCAGCGCTGTTTTGGGCTACCGCGATGCTCATAAGGAGGCAATTGTTCCAACTCCGGCCACAATAAGAACCAACTGACTGACAGCACTGACTTCGATCGAGTCGTGGTGTAACCCGGGTATGAGGTCAGACATTGCCACGTATAAGAAGCTGCCGGCGGCAAATGCGAGGACAAAGGGCAAGGCGGCTGGGAGCCAACCAGAGGTAGCGTAGACTGCTAACGCACCACCCACACAGGTAGAGGCGGACAGAGCGTTCATCAGGAGGGCTCTGGTGCGAGAGTAGCCAGCGTTGAGAAGGATCGCATAATCGCTGACCTCTTGTGGAATTTGGTGGGCTGCCACTGCCAGAGCGGTGTTGACGCCAAGGGGGAGCGATGTCAGTGCAGCAGCGCCGACGATGGCCCCGTCGGTGAAGTTGTGAAGGGAGCCCCCAAGAAGGACTATTGGGGCGCTGACATCGTGAGCTGTACAGTCCGAGGTGTGACAGTGCCGCCAGAGGACTAATTTTTCGAACATGAAGAAGCCAAGAATTCCAGTTAGCAGCATGCTGAGTACCGTATGGGCAGATAGTGAATCAAGGGCTTGGGGGACAAGTTCTAAGAGAGACACTGCGAGCAGAGTTCCCACAGCGTAACTAACAAGACCCGGGACTAGCTGTAGTCGGGTCTCAGGCTTAAGCAGTAATAGTGGTGATGCGATCAGTACTCCACTTCCGCTTCCAACTAGGCTCAAACTGACTGCTGCTAATAACTCCACAGTGCGATGATAGCAAAGGACGGCAAACAGCACTTTCGGCAGTTTACTGCCTGGGCCTGTGACAACCCGAGGAACACAGGTAACGAGTGCCAAGGGCGGTTTGTTGCTTCCTGAGTCCGATTAGATGGTCGATGACTCAAATTAGCCTTCTGGGAAGCTCTGTTGGAGCGTTCTGCGCTAACCCATCTAAATCTCTTGATCTAGCTGGCGGGACCCCATTACCTAGGATGGGGGCTAGGTTAAATCAGGTTTCATCCCTTCGGCGAACAGTAATCCATCCCGTTCGGCGAGTATGCGGACGGGCTTGAACCCTTCGGCTTGCAACGCTGCTTCGGCCCCGCCGTGCGCACGATAGTGAGGATCTAGTGAGCGTCCGGAAAAGAGAGCGCCGAGGCCACCACGTTGAGCAGTTTCCATGATGAGGCATCGGCCGCCAATTCGGAGCACATGTCTAGCACTTTGTAGAGTGCCCACTCGTTCGTGTGGGCGCATGGTTCCGATAAGATGCGGTATGACAACGACATCGAACCAACCTTCGGCAAATGGTGGCGTTTTGAGAGGGGCCACCTTAACTTCCACCAAGGCTCCTTGTTTCTTGGCAGCTGCTTTGATCGACTTTGCAGCTTCATCGTCTACCACTAGAGCTGAGGCCTGACCGTTGAGCCCAGCCTGGGCTGCCAAGTACGCAATTAGGCGAGGGTCTCGGTCACCAATTTGGAGAACTTTGTCCCCTGGTCGCAGCCCTGCTATTGAGACCCGAAGGTCCGTTTCTCCTTTGAATCTCTTAAGAATTGTCATCGAGATAACACAGAGGGGTCTTATGCCCCTGAAATAAGTCGGTCCACTACTTGCCTTAAGGCATCTTGCCGCAGGCTAGTAGTGACTACCTCACTAAAACATCTATCGTCGGGCCACTTTCTGGAACCCATGATATAGTGGCCGGCCGTGAAACACCCAGTTGAAATAGAACCAGCACGTGGGAAACTTGGCGTCCTTTTAGTTGGGATGGGCGCAGTCAGTACCACTTTCATTGCAGGGACCCTGCTCATTAGAAAAGGTTTGGCTCCTCCTATCGGTTCCCTGGCTGCAATGGGCACCGTCCGATTAGGTAAGCGCAACGAAGGACGTTCTCCACTCATAAAAGACTTCCTGCCGCTGGCGCCGTTGAACGACTTGGTTTTCGGGGCATGGGACATTTTCGAAGAGAACGCGTTTGAGGCTGCGACTACGGCCGGAGTCATTAAGACTGCTACGCTTGAACAGATCAGGCCTGAGCTTGAGGCAATTCGGCCATGGCCAGCCGTTTTTGATCAACGCTACGTGAAGCGGTTGATGGGAACTAACATCAAGCAAGGTGCCAACAAGCTCGAGTTGGCCGGTCAGGTGCGTGAGGATATTCGTCGTTTCAAAGCTGAGCACAACTTGGAACGATTGGTGATGGTGTGGTGTGGCAGTACCGAAATTTTCATGACTCCAACGGAATCTCACGAGTCAATTGGGTCGTTCGAGCGGGCGATGGAGTCGAATGCCCACGAGATCTCTTCAAGCATGGTTTATGCCTATGCGGCTTTAAAAGAGGGGATTCCGTATGCTAATGCTGCACCGAATCTAAGCGCGGATGTTCCGGCACTAGACCAACTTGCGCTCGACACTGGAGCGCCGGTTGCTGGGAAGGATCTAAAGACTGGCCAGACTCTGATTAAGACGATTGTGGCTCCGGGTTTAAAGTCTCGGTTGATAGGAGTGTCCGGGTGGTACTCGACCAATATCCTCGGGAACCGGGACGGTGAAGTGCTTGATGATCCTGAGTCGTTTAAGACCAAGGAAGAGAGCAAGAAGTCGGTTCTTGACTACATTCTTCAACCTGAGCTTTATCCCGAGCTTTATAAGGACCTGTGTCATGTTGTGAGGATTAACTACTATCCACCCCGGGGAGATGACAAAGAAGGTTGGGACAATATAGATTTGGTTGGGTGGCTAGGCTATCCGATGCAGCTCAAGATCAATTTCTTGTGTCGGGACAGTATCCTTGCAGCGCCAATAGTTCTAGATCTCGTGTTATTCCTCGATCTGGCTAAGCGGGCTGGTATGAGTGGAATCCAAGAGTGGCTTTCGTTTTACTTCAAGAGTCCTGTGCATGCCCCAGGAATATACCCAGAGCATGATCTCTTTATACAATTGATGAAGCTAAAGAACACGCTAAGGTTCATGCGCGGCGAGGAGCTGATCACGCACCTTGGCTTGGAATACTACGATTGATCCGAGGCTGCTAGTCATTTGCGATCAGTTCGGGTTTAGGCTTTGGTGGTTCTTTCTGGTGCAGTTGTGGCCTGAGTAACAGTCTGCTGTCACGCCTCAACAGGTAGGCCTTGTTGACACATTCAACCGGTACTCATATGGGGGGGTTCACTGTCATCCTGTAAGTGCGACCAATCACTTTCATTACTGGATTTGCTGTTTGTAGGTACTCGGGAGGTATTGTAGCTACCTATTTTGCTTAGCAGTTTTGAGGGGCTCGTTTTCCCAGTGTGGAAAAGTGCAAGAACTTAGTTAGACTTCCTAGCATTGCGTTGTAGGTTGTGCCGGCTGGTCCAACTCCATTTCTCGTGATGCTGCTACGGCGCCATGTGGTCGATGTTCCACTGAAATCGGTAGTGGATTTACCTCCTGAGGTGAGCGAATCGTTCGATGCCGTCGATTCCAGATAGTTCTGTTGTCATTACTGAATAGGAGTCGTGTCATACTCTTTGTGGGGGGGCTTTTAAGCCTTGGGTGGTCTGCGCCGAGGGTGATGGTTTTTCGGTCTGACCAACCGTCTACGTGACCTTCTGATTCATGGGTTTGATGAGCTTTCCGATTGGCTGCCATTGGTTAAGCACAAAGCAGTCGGCTATCTTTTTCAAGGCTTTTTGGAGGGGATGGTGCAAGACGAATGAGTCTGGGGTAGACGGCCTATTCGATATCCAGTGTTTGTATTCCGCTGTGTTGGCGAGAAGACTACGAGCGAAAAACTTACTTATCAAGGATGTTTTCTAAGTGGCGCTCATCGAGACCAGAGGTCTTTGGAAGACCTACCGGATGGGTGGTGAAGATATCCATGCTTTGCGGAATATTTCGATAAGAATCGAGTCAGGCGAGTATGTGGGGATTATGGGGCCCTCTGGCTCTGGCAAGTCGACCTTAATGAACCTGATTGGATGTCTCGACACTCCGAGCCAGGGGAGTTACCTGCTCAACGGACATCAGGTACGGGAATTGGACGATGATGAACTTGCTCGTATTCGCAACGAGGAGATCGGTTTCGTCTTTCAGACTTTTAATCTTTTGCCTCGAGCTACGGCATTACACAATGTTGAGCTACCACTTGTCTATGCTGGAGTGCCTCGCGGACTTCGCCGTTCACGTGCGCTGGAAGCCCTCGGCCGTGTTGAATTAGCGGACCGAATCACCCACCGTCCGAATGAGTTGTCAGGGGGTCAGCGACAGCGCGTGGCAATTGCAAGAGCTCTAGTCAACGCACCATCCATTCTCTTGGCTGATGAGCCGACTGGAAATCTAGATTCGAGGACTGGGAAAGAGATAATGGCTTTGTTCAAGCGCCTCCATGAAGGTGGGAATACGATTGTGCTAATTACACATGAGCCTGAGGTGGCCGGCTACGCCCATCGGGTAATTCACTTGCGTGATGGGCAGGTGGAACAGGATGTTCGCCAATCCAAAGCTTTACCTCTAATTCCCTGAAATCAGGTTCTGATTTGTCGATGGCGGTCGTGGCTAAGGTGTGCAGAGTTAACTATCTACCCATGTTTTATGGTCTGTTATCCTAGGCTTCTTCCCGGTGTTCGCCAAATTCGGCCCGGAGTGTGTCTGCTATCTCACCGACGGTGGCTCGTGCTTCAACAGCGGCTATGATTGGTGGCATAAGGTTTGTGCCATCTTGAGCAGCTTTAGTGACGGCTGACAGGGATTGCGTCCACTGGATTTGGTCACGTGACATTCGTAGTTTTGCGACGCGCTCGCCTTGGTCGGATTCGATGTTTGGGTTAATCTTGAGCACTTCAATATTTACAGGGGTGTCGTCTGTGAAGCAATTGACCCCAACAACAGTCTGATGGCCGCTATCGATCGCCTGTTGATCTCGATAGGCAGCTGCCTGGATTTCCCGCTGGATCAATCCTCGTTCTATAGCCACTAGGGTGCCACCACCTGCGTCGATCCTGGAAAGAATTTCAGTTGCGCCTTGTTCGATTTCGTTGGTTAAGGCTTCAATTGCGTAGGAACCTCCGACTGGGTCGGCTGTATTGACGACCCCCGTCTCTGCGGCGATGACCTGTTGAGTGCGAAGGGCGGTTCGAGCAGAGTCCTTGGTGGGGAGGCCAAGAGCTTCGTCTTGGCCGTTGCAGTGAAGCGATTGGGTGCCCCCTAGCACTGCTGACATCGATTGTAGCGCAACCCGTACAATGTTGTTCTCTGGCTGCTGGGCTGTCAGCGTACTACCCGCAGTCTGAGTGTGAAAACGCAATTGTTGAGCCCGAGGTTCTGTGGCGCCAAAACGATCTCGCATGAGCTTAGCCCAGAGACGTCGAGCTGCCCGGAATTTTGCCACCTCTTCAAGGAAATCGCTATGGGCGGCGAAAAAAAATGACAGCCTGCGGCCAAAACTGTTGACATCAAGTCCCGCAGCGATGGCTGCTTCAACATATGCCACCGCGTTTGCGCACGTGAACGCCACTTCTTGGACAGCGGTCGAACCAGCTTCTCGGATGTGATAACCGCTGATTGAGATAGGGTGCCAGTTTGGGAGTTCTTTGCCGCAGTAGGCAAAGACGTCTGTGACGATTCTCAAGGAGGCTTGCGGTGGGAAGATGTAAGTTCCTCGAGACACGTACTCCTTGAGGATATCATTCTGAGTGGTCCCGGAAATGGTCGCGGTCTCTACTCCCTGTCTTCGGGCGGTCGCTATATACATCGCGAGCAGAATGATTGCGGTCGCGTTGATAGTCATCGATGTGGAGACATTGTCTAGACGGATGCCATCAAAGAGAACGCTCATATCTTCGATCGAATCGATCGCTACGCCCACCCGGCCCACTTCACCTCGAGCAAGGGGATGGTCTGAGTCGTAGCCAATTTGGGTTGGAAGGTCGAAAGCGACGCTAAGTCCACTGCCACCATGTTCGAGCAGGTAGCGATATCTCTTGTTCGATTCTGCCGCGGTTCCAAAACCAGCGTACTGTCGCATCGACCACAGCCGGCCCCGATACATCGTTGGATGAATGCCACGGGTAAAGGGAAAACTGCCAGGCGTTGCCAGCGCTTCGGTTACGTTCAACTGGGACAGTGTCTGTGGAGTTATCGTTCTCGATTCCATTGCTGAATGATTGTAGTGGAGAATCGGTCTCCACATGCAGGGATTGCTGCTGCGGCCTAATGGGGTGGGTGTCGTGATTGCTACTGTCAAGTCCTTGACACAACAATATAGATGGCTAACAATTCTATTAGACCCTATATCTTGTTGCTCGTTATGATTGCTTCGTTACGGCCGGTCCGACATTTGCTGAGGGTTCAGGGGCCTGTCTGCTTGGTTGGTCTGTGTCGAGACCGACAGTCTGAACCGGCCTCGGGCTGAGCCAGGCTGGTTGCGTGAGGCTCCCTGAGGTGAGGAGAGACCCCGGATGGACGACGTTGTGAACCGGTTGTCGAAAGAACTAGCTAAGGCAATGGCTACAGCCTTAGCGAATGACCGCAGTGTGGAGGCTTGTCACGAGAGAGCAAGGGTAGCTGGATATAGTATGCAACTATCGTTGGAGGCCGTTATCGGGTTTGCCAGTCGAGGCGATTGCCAGGCTTCTAGCCAAGGTTCGAAGGCGAGTGCGAGTGACGGCCAGTCGGCTCAACTCATGAACTCGAATGACCGGCGCTTCCTGCGCTCTCTCCGGATAGCTGCTGACGAGAGAACCGAGTAGCTCGACTGGTTGAGGATGATATCAATCAATCCAACCACGTAAATCGCGACCGGTCATTTCGGGAGGTGGCTCAATTCCGAGCACCCCTAGAATCGTTGGGGCTACGTCTCTTAAAGAGCCATCGAGAAGTGGCATTGATGCCCGGACGTTTGGTCCGACTAAGACCAGTGGCACACGGTTGGTTGTGTGAGAAGTGTGGGGACCGTTACGTTCGGTGTCCCACATCTGTTCAGCGTTGCCGTGATCTGCAGTAATCATTACAGTGGCATCTACCTTGCGGGCAGCGACAATTATTCGAGCGAGACACTGGTCGAGGGTCTCTACAGCGGCCACAGTGGCTTGTAGTTGGCCTGTGTGCCCAACCATGTCCGCGTTAGCAAAGTTGCAGATGATCACATTGTGTTTCCTAGTTGTTAGGTTGTCGACTAAGTGACTGGTGATCCCGGCTGCGCTCATGGCCGGTTCTAGATCGTAAGTTGGGACCGATGGTGAAGGTACTAGGATGCGGTCTTCGCCAGCAGCCTGCAGCTCCTCGCCACAGTTGAAAAAGTAAGTTACGTGAGCGTACTTCTCCGTTTCCGCTAATCTGAGGTTTGTCCGTCCATGTGCCGTAAGCACATCGGAGAGATTTCCGGAAAATGTTTGCCTTGGAAAGGCTACGGGCAGGCCAAAAGTAGAATCATATTCTGTCAATGTGATTACCCGGAGGGACGGAAACGCTGTCCGAGCAAATCCGTCAAATCCTGTTAGTGCTAGTGCACTGGTCAGCTGCCTAGCTCGGTCAGCACGGAAATTGAAGAAGACAACTGCATCGCCGTCTCTTAGCAAACCGATAGGCTGTCCGTTGCTGGTTACCACCAGTGGCTTGATGAACTCATCACTGACTCCACTGGCGTAAGACTCCGCGATCATCGTTTCCGGATTAGGTCCTCTGGCACCTACTCCAAGGGTCATTGCGTCATAGGCGAGGCGCGTCCGGTCCCAGCGTTTATCTCTGTCCATTGCGTAGTAGCGGCCACAGACCGATGCTATCTGTCCGGTTCCAGTGTCTGAACAGGTGCGTTCTAAATAGGCCAAATGCTCTAGGCAGGTATTCGGTGCCGTGTCTCGGCCATCAGTGTGGGCGTGTATAAAGACTCGGTCTGCGCCCCGACGCGCGGCAAGTTGGATTAGTGCCTTGAGGTGTCGCTGGTGTGAGTGAACCCCACCGTTCGAGAGGAGTCCAACGAAGTGAAGTGTGTGAGAACTATTTGCACAGTAATCGATTAACGATATCAGTGCGGAGTTTTGGTTAAGTTGTCCTTCATCAATAGCTTGGTCGATGCGCGTCAGGTCCTGGAAGACTACCCGGCCTGCACCAAGGTTCATGTGTCCGACCTCCGAATTACCCATCTGTCCAGCTGGAAGTCCAACGGCTTTGCCACAGGTCGTTAAGAGTGCCGATGGGTAGCGGTCTCGAATGTCATTATAGATAGGCGTTCGAGCTTGAGCGATGGCGTTTCCGTCAGGTTTTGTGCGTTCTCCCCATCCATCTAGGACAATCAAAACTAAGGGCGGTAGGGTCTGCTCAAATACAGGCATGTTGTCGGCCTCGGTGAGAGCCGGCGATTGGCGGTTTATTGTCAGTAGGAACGGCTCAGTGGTTCAAACTCACACAGCCGGCCACGAATGATACCACGGTCAACTCCGGGGAGATGGTTTTGAGGAATTGAAAGTGCAGTGTATTGCAGATGAGGTTAACGAGCCTCGTGATACTAACAATAGTGGAAAGTTGGTCCGGGCAACCGAAGAACGGTAATGTAGTGTTACACCAGGTTCTGAATTAGGGAGAATTGTATCGATGACGGAGATTATCCACTGCTTGAAGCTACTGTTTTTGGGGGTGGCTGGGTTCGTGGTTGTTGGTATTACGCATGCGGCCGGGCAAGGTGTTGAGCAAGAACTTACCGAGGAGCAGAGACAAGAACTTGAGTTGCTCGCTTCTGCTGTTTCTACGGTGTTGCAGAGCCAGTCCGTTTGGACGGAACAACCCCTGGACTGGGTCAACGAGTTTTTAAAGAGCAGCAAGCAAACAACATTTGTGCCTTTCACGTTCTCTGTTGAACAAAGAGAGCTCAGCACGCCAACTATAGCAATTTACATACTCGTGGAACCGCAACAGGCGATGTCAGAACCTGAGCGTTGTGATCCGGTGTTTGAGGAGGCCTATCACATCGAGCTTGGGGCACCGACTCTTGCCGGTGCGTACGAAATTAGCGCAGGATTTTGGGGACAAAGTGGAGACTATGATGTTTATGTAGCGGTGAGCGAAAGCGAGGTCTCTAGTGGGACGGAACCTAGAACACTTATGTTTAAGAAAGAGGTGTCGATACCGAACCTGTGGTCCGAGCAACTCGCTGCCAGCAGTGTCATTTTGGCAGAGCGGATTGATGTGCTGCCTTCACCGCCGTCCCCGTCTCAACTCTTGCTGAATCCGTATACACTCGGTAATCTGAGAATTATTCCGAAGATGACACCAGAGTACTCTCCTCCGGGGGAATTTATATCGGCTTTTTTCATCTATAACGCTGGTTTGACGGTGTCTGGGATGCCTGATGTCAGGGTAGATTACACTTTCAGTACCCGCGGGCTACAGGGTGGGCAGTTCTTCGATCGCACTACCCCGCAGATGTTCAATGAGAGGACGTTACCCCAGGACTTTGATGTGACTGCCGGCCATCAGTTAGCTGCAGGCCAGATTGTGCCGTTGAGTGCCCTTCCGGTAGACGATTATCGACTCGTCATCAAGGTCACCGACAATACAAACGGTGCGGTACTGATGCGGAGTGTGGACTTCTCCGTCGCCTCGCCTTAGGATCCGGACGGGACTTTGTAATTGTAGCGATGTGCCTTTTAACCTAATTGACTTTGGGGTGGAGCAGTGAGCGAAGCGCCGATGTATTTACTGGGAAGAATAGCAGTGATCGTAGTTGTCGCGCTCTTTTTCACTGGAGTCCGTGTTGAGGCAATTTCTGGCGAAAGGGAGCAGTCCTCGGTAGCTCACGCCAGAGTGGATAAGCCGGCTGTAGATGGACTTATTACGGGTGTGGTAGTTGATGTATCTGGTGAGCCTCTTGAAAAGGCGATGGTTTCTGCATTCGGGCCATCTGGAGTTCGGCTTGTAGTGTCTGATAGCCAAGGGCGATTCGCTTTGTCCTCTCTCGAGCCTGGGCGATACTTGATTCAAGCGCACTTGCCTGGTTACGCCAACAGAAAACAAGGGTCTGTTTTGGTTGCTGCTGGCGGCCGGTCAGTGCATGCAATAGCAATGGCCCGGGTTCGGTTGTTCCACTCCCCTGAGGCAGCTTCCGTAAATTTCGGCTTTTCGTCTCGGTCAGAAACAGAACAATTTGAAGAGGAAGACAGGGATCAAAATCTACAAACTGCAGAGGAATCTACGCCACATGCTCATGACGAAAAGGCTTGGCGATTACGTCGGGCCAGGCGAAGCGTTTTTAAGCAAACCGAGGTGTCGCTGGTTAGTCCGAAGGCGGTAACCAAAAGTGCGCTGAAGTCTAGGGCGAATAAGGTTGGGTTGCCAGGCTCACTTGCTTCGTTCCTGGCTGCGAACCCTTTGGGTGGGGAGTTGAATCTTCTGACTCGAGGGACGCTTCCATCTGCCAATCGTTTCATAGGTGATGTCTTGCAAACTGGCATCGCTAACCTTTCGGTGAGTTCGCCTATTTGGCAAGGTGAGTGGACTGGGCACGGCGCTGTCACGACCGGTGATGTCATGTCATGGTTGGCGTCCGGTGAGTATTTGGCAGACCCAGGTGGAAAACACAGGGTCGGATTTGATGTGACCTATGGGCGTCAGCGCTACGGAGGTGCCAATCCGGCTGCGCTCACGGTTGGTGCGCAAACCCGCCACGCAACAAGTTTTGCTGCCTCAGACAGTTGGGTGGCCTCGCCCCATTTGAAATTTGATTATGGGGGCCGCTACTCAACTTATGGCTATATCGAGGAAGATGGTCTTTTCAGTCCTGCTGCGGCGGTGACCATGACCCCTTCGCCTGGATATCGCATTCGGCTAGCTGGGGCGCAGGAGACGATTGCTCCAGGGGCTGAAGAGTTCCTCCCCCCTGCGGACACCGGGTTGTGGTTGCCACCAGAACGTACGTTTGGGGCCTTATCGCATCAGGAGGGTTTGTACCCGGAAACAACACGGCACTTCGAGGTAGGAATTGAGCACGACTTGTCGAGCCAATATGCGATCGGAGTCAGACGTTTTTATCAGGGTGTTAGAAATCAAATCGCAACCTTGTTCGGAGTGGGTGATCTCGCGAGTGAGGCAACTGGGCATTACTATCTTGCTCGTGCAGGCTCGGTTGTCAGTCGAGGGTGGATTTTCACCCTAAGCCGACACCTTGGAAATCGCTTGAACGGATCAGTTGACTATGCGGTCGCTGAGGCGGAATGGGTTCAAGCAGGCGAGGCTGGATTCTTGAACGATGAAAGTATTGGGGGACTCCGCCCGGCGTTTGAACAGATCCATGACCTCAGTGGAGCTCTTGAAGCTGAGTTTTCGGAAACAGGCACGAAGGTTTTTGTTCGCTGTCGTGTCAACGGGGCCTTCGCGTATGCCGATTCAGATAATTCAACGGGGCTCGATGCCCGATTCGACATTCTGGTTCACCAGGCTCTACCTTTCTCTCCATTTGCGGGCAGTCGTTGGGAAGTTCTTATGGCGGTTCGTAGCCTGTTTTTCGATCCCAATGAAATGGCGTCCATGTTTAACGAGCTGCTGGTAGTGCGTTCTCCCAAGCAGGTTGTTGGTGGTGTCGTCGTTCACTTCTAGGCCTTGGTGTTACCTGGGCGTCAAGACCAGAAAGTACTGGTTAAAGTTGGATTACCCCTAGGCTCAGCGCATTAATTTGGATTATTGATCCAAATATTTGAATAATTGCACTGGTTGAGTGTTCACTTATTGCCGAAAGAGTCTATTTGGGGAAAGGCGCATTAGAGTCGTCGCTGCCCTGGAACAAGTTTTGCATCCTTTGGCATGAGAAGGTTCGCCAAGAGTCTGTTTTTAACAGATGGTTGCCCTGTAGTCCGATGAATCAAATGTCGCTGCCTTCTGTGTCGTCACCGTCTCACTCTACCGTCCTAAATGGACTGTGGCACACATGGGCTCCTCCCATTCTGGCCGTTTTGTTGGTCGCAGTCCTGATATGCCTGGCGGCAGCTAATGTTCTTGTTAGGGCTAACTGGAACGAAAGAGTCGACGGGATACTATGGGGAGATAGACCGGCGGGTGTGACCGCTATTGACGTTGGAGAAGGCGAGGTCGGAGATCTCGCGGGCATCGCGTCAGGAGATTTACTTCTAGCTATCGACGGTGTTCCAGTTCAGGCTGTTGGGGAAGTTGTAGAGGCTCTACACTCTGTCCAAGATGAAGCCGTTCTAACCTATACCCTTTTGCGGCTCGGTCAGTCCCGCCTAGTTGAAGTGACCCTACAGCCAGCGCCGATTAGTTCCTTAGAGACTTACTTTGTTCTTGTAGGCATCGGCGTGTTTACTCTCCTGGTTGGGGCTTCGGTTCGTTTAAGGCATCCTGGGACCCAAGCTACTCTGCATTTTTTCTGGCTCAGCGTCGCTTTTTTTGGCATGTTCGCTTTCTCGTTCAGCGGCCGGCTGGATCGACTGGACTGGGTATTCTATTGGGCAGATGCAATCTCGACACTACTGCTTGCCCCTATGCTTGTTCATTTTGCCTTAGTGTTTCCAGAGAGGGCTTCTGGCGGTGTTGAAACCCGCTTGGGCGGTTTACTGCTACCGATTGTCTATGCTCCAGCTGTGGTCCTAGGCGTTGCTCAAGCGGTGCTTTTAGCGGGTGATGCAGGTTCATCTGCGTTTAGGCGCGCAGTGGAGGTTGTGTGGAGTCTTGAGGTTATGTATCTAGCCACCTGTGTCTTGGGTGGGTTGTCGCTCATGATCTTGACTTTGAGGCGGGTGGCCTCTGTAACTTCACAACGCCAGTTGCGGTGGATCGTGTGGGGGGCCTTACTTGGAGGCTTACCGTTTGCTTTAGGCTATGCGTTTCCTTGGGCGTTTGGTCTCGACGTGGCCCCGCTAGATGTGACCGCAATTCCACTCGGTCTGATTCCGCTAGCTTTTGCCCTAGCCATCGTTCGTTATCGCTTACGAGACATCGAGGTGATAGTTAAACGCTGGGCTGTTTACGGGGTGGCAGTCTCCTTAATGATAGCGATTTACTTGATTCTGGATTGGCTAGCGAGAGAGGTCTTCCTTGATGAGTCTGATGAACATAACGCCATCATTGCTCTCCTCGCAACGGCGGTTGTGGTTCTTGTAGCGGGTCCAATCAAAAACGCAATCGAACTCATGCTTGACCGAGCCCATTATCGGGATCGATATGATTATCGACGTGCACTCGTAGGTTTTGCGCGTGAATTAAATAGTGACCTAGATTTAAATAGATTGGCCGAACGTCTGGTCACACGGGTGACTGAGACGTTGGCTGTAAATCACACCGTTTTGATGTTGTCTCCTTTAGCCCCAGACCCAGGTCAGCAATTCAGGCCTTCTCATGCAGGGGGGGGAAGAAGGGTAGCTGATTGGCCTGTTTTGAGGCCTGATTCGAGCATCGGGCGTCGACTGGTAATGCGTCAAACAGTCATGCTTGATGATTCTGTTTCTGCGCATCTCCACCCAGGAGAAGAAGTAGCCTTTTGGCGAGAGCAAGGAATTCACTATTTCGTGCCCTGTGTATCCGAAGAGGGGACCATAGCGGTACTGGCACTTGGTACGAAAAATAATGGGTCTCCATTGAGCAGTGAAGATGTTGCGCTGCTATCAGCAGTGGCTGCCCAAGTGGCGACAGCTATCGAGAACGGGCGACTATATTCCCAACTTCAGAGTAAAGCGGCAGAGGTTGACCGAATTAGAGAGTTTAATGAGAACATCGTCCAGTCACTAAATGATGGTTTAGTTGTGCTGGATCTCGATGACCGAGTGCTCAGATGGAACTCTGCCCTTGAACGAATCTATGGTGTCAACTCGCAAGTGGCGGTTGGGAAATGCTTAGATGAGTTGTTTGATTCTTCGCTTACTGGCCGGTTAGAGCAGGTCAAACAAGAGAGTTCCGACGGGGCGACTTTGTATCGAGTCCCCTTGAGGTCACGCCATGAGGAAGGGGGAAGACACCTTCTGGTTAATGTGGCACTGGCCCCTCTTCGGACTCCAGGTGGAGAAACCTCAGGAATGATAGTTATTCTTGAGGACATTACGGAACGAGTCCAGCTAGAGGAACAATTGCAGCTATCAGACAAGATGGCTTCGGTCGGTTTGCTCGCGGCTGGTGTAGCGCATGAGGTGAACACCCCGCTGACTGGCATTTCCAGTTTTACCCAGATGCTACTTGAGGGGACGGACTCGGAAGATCCGAGAACCCCGCTACTAGAAAAAATTGAGCAGCAGACGGTTCGAGCGGCGAAGATCGTTAATGGTCTATTGAACCTTTCGAGACAAGGAAGACCGGACTCTTCTACGCTTGTGGATGTCAACGTCATGATGAGCGATGTACTTGTGTTGTTAGAACATCAGCTTCAAATGTCCAACATAAAACTTCGGAAGGAGCTATCTGAGACCGCAACCGTCGTTAAAGGAGTGGAGTTCAAGTTACAGCAGGTGTTCCTGAACATCATTCTCAATGCTTGTGATGCTATGCCTACTGGCGGTTGGCTGTCGATTGCCTCTTGGACCGACGGAGAAAGTGCGGTGATCGAAGTTGCAGATAGTGGCTCAGGAATTGCCCGGGAGGATCTTTCTCGTATTTATGATCCGTTTTTTACTACCAAGGAGGTGGGACAGGGGACTGGACTGGGCCTGTCTATTGCTTATGGTGTTATCAAGGAACATGGCGGAACGATTGGCTGCCAGAGTGGACCAGGTGATGGGACTCGGTTTAAGGTAACGCTACCTTTGCAGGCCCAAGTGCGAGCAGTTGCACAAAATTAGGAAACTCAAATGTTACGGGACACGTCTGTGCTGATCGTCGACGACGAGGAAGTCATGCGGGAGATCCTGCAAACCCTCTTGGAGCGTGAGGGTTGTCGTGTGTCCGTTGCTGTCAACGGTGAAGACGGACTAGCGTTGGCTCGAGCCCAACCATTCGATGTTGCGGTTGTGGATGTCATGATGCCTGGTCTCGATGGTATCTCTACGTTGGATGAGCTCAAAAAGATTGATGAGGATCTACCAGTGATTTTGATCACTGCTTTCGCTTCACTAAAGAACGCGATTGTGGCCATGAAGCGCGGAGCCTTCGATTACGTAACCAAACCCTTCAAGAACGATGAAGTGTTGGTGGTGGTGCGTAACGCCGCCGAGCGAAGAAGGTTGTTAACTGAGAATCGAACCCTTCGTGAGACCTTGCAGAACCAAAACCAACAGTCTGGTGATTTTGTCGGTCAGAGTCGGAGCATGCGACAAGTGTTTGCGCTGATCTCACAGGCGGCTGTAAGTCGAACAACGATTCTGGTTGAAGGCGAAAGTGGAACCGGTAAAGAGCTAGCCGCTCGAGCGCTGCATGCTGGCTCTCCAAGGTCTAGCGGTCCATTCATTACTGTAAACTCTGGTAGCTTGCCTCCCGATCTGCTCGAATCAAACCTGTTTGGTCATCTTAAGGGTGCTTTCACCGGGGCCGTTGCTCCCAAGAAGGGCTTATTCGAGCTGGCCAATAAAGGCACGATTTTTTTCGATGAGATCGGTAGCGTTCCGCCTGAGACGCAGGCCAAATTATTGCGTGTGATACAGGAACGAGAATTCATGCGCCTCGGGGGTGTTGATATTGTCAAGGTGGATGTGCGGATCATTGCGGCGACGAATGTGGACCTCAGTGCTTTGGTCGAACAAAACCAATTCCGAGAGGATCTCTATTATCGGCTGAATGTCATCAAGATCGGACTTCCGCCGTTGCGAGAACGCCGCGAGGATATTCGTCACCTTGCCCAACATTTTCTGGGCAAATACGGGATTGAGAATGAAAAACCTAGTCTTGAGTTGACTCCAGCAGCTTTGGACCGATTGGAAGAGTACAGCTGGCCAGGGAATGTGCGGGAATTAGAGAACGTCATCGAGAGGGCCGTTGTGCTTGCCACAGGCCTGAGAATCGATGTCGAGTTGATCCCCGATGAGATTCGGACGGCAGGTTCATTCCAGATACCGCGATTTGTAGTTCCGCCTGAAGGGCTTTCATTAAGGGAAACAATTGCGGCTTTCGAAACCCAGCTCATTGAGCGGACGCTCGCTATGACTGGTGGTGTTCAGAAGCGCGCTGCTGAGATGTTGCAGATTAAACCCACGACTCTCAACGAAATGATTAAGCGTCACGACATAAGGCCCAGACGGAAACGAAATGATAGTAGCGATTCTGGCGATGGCGACAGCGATCTTCGACCTGGTGCTGAGTCGGTCGTCTAGCTTCGTCCAGCGAGTGGGTTTTGCCGAGTGTCTAGCAGGGTCAAGATTTTTTGTTTCTACCTTGGCGACTAGTTCGACTAGTTCGACGAGGTCGGTTGTTCTTACGTGCTGGCGGCAAGCCAGAGATCAGTCGATCGTACTTTCCGAGGATTGCATCCCATCGGTAATTAGTTCGGACGTAAGCACGCCCCTGTCGACCCATTTCTGCGCGCAAGTCGTCATTGTTAACTAGCAGGCGGAGACATTCTTGGAATTCACCCCGGTTGGCGTAGTAAAGGCCGCCATTGCTCCGTTGGCAGTGATCTACAACGACTTCGCTTCTGGCGTTTGCCAGTACCGGGGTGCCGATAGCAAGCGACTCTAAGGCTAGAAGTGACAGGCTTTCGAACGGGGATGGAACCACTACGACCGTAGCTGCTTCGAGTGCTTCAAACCGTTCTGTTTCGGAAAGCATGCCGGCGAAACGTATGTGAGAAGATTCCGGAATGGGCATCAGTTTGAGTCCCATCAGAACGAGTGATGCGTCACCGTAGGAGTCGGCGTAGCTGTTGAAGTAGTCGAGTAGCTCCTCGCACCCTTTCCCGGGATCGATCCGGCCGCCATACAAGACAATCGGGCCATACAAGCGATGACGTCTACGAAATACTGCTCCCCTGGAGGATAAAGGTAGGCCGAATCCCGCTTTGTCTGCTGAGGTCTCCTCCGACTGAGGAGTGTCTCCAACGTCTAATCTTGGAGCCTGTTCGTGAAGGTGAGAAGGCGGTAATTCGACGCCACATCCAACTGTTTCTTCGGCATTCGCATTGATTGCGAACAAACGTTTCAGAAAACCTCGCTCAACATGAGTGTTATAAGCAATTCCAGCTGGGCGGTTGAAGACGTCTCGATAGAGTCCAAGGCGAATAGCGGGTTCGTCATGGGCGGTAGGCACCAGAATGCTTCGCTCTGGAGCTATCCGCACTCCGAGGACCGTTGGAGCGTAAAGATAAGTGAAGAATATGAGAGCGTCGTAGTTTCGATGGTTGTGTTCGAGGTACGACAAAAGTTTCGGACACCACGGACCTTGCATTCTTAGCCACTTCTCTTCGTCAGCTGGCGAGTGGTCATTATGGAAGATCCAATCGGAGTACTCGTTAAATGAAGCCAGATCCCTGGTTTGATCGCTCGCGAACCTCCGAACGGTCACTCCACGAATACGGTCTTCACCCTCGGGATATTCGTTCTTCCACGAAATGTAGTCTTGGGCACATGTCGTCAAGACCTCAACGTGGTGTTTACCCGCAAGGCGTTCTGCAATCAACCTGCAGTGATATTCAGAGCCACCGAGGATCTCCGCACCATAACGTTGGACGATGAATGCGATCTTCACGAGTTTTTAGGGGGATATTGGGAAAATGAGCTCAACGAAAGATAAGGTGTCACGGGGGCTTGTCTTTTCACTAATTGAGTTGTCTGATTTGATTGACAGACAATGTGTTAAGAAAAACGGGCTACAAGTTGGTCGACACACGTGGCGAATCGCTCGTCAGTGAAGTTCGCCAAACGGCGACGTTGCCCAGTAATGATATTAGCTCGTAAATCGTCATCGTACACCATAAGGCCTAGTAGTTCTGATACATACTCAAGGTCCTTGGGCGAGAAGGTCAAACCGGCACCGCCAAGAGTCTCTGGTACCGCTGTTGATGAATAGGCTAACACAGGTACATCAGTGGCCATGGCTTCAAGAAGAGGGACACAAAAACCTTCGTGCTCACTCATCGATACATAGGCGCTGGCGGTTCGGTAATAGGTAGCGAGGTCTTCATCGGAAACTTGCCCCACAAACCAAAATCGTTCACTCGTCATGCGATAGCTGGCCATGAGTGCGCGGAGCATTCGGTAATAATTCGGACATACATCCTCGCGTCCGACAAAGATAAAACGATAAAACTGATCAACATAACGCTTGTAGTGCTCGGCAAGCATAAGGTGGTCTTCGAGCTTTTTATTCGGAACTAGCCGACCGACGAAGAGGATGTTTGTAAAGCCATCATTAAGGACTTGTTCCAGTGCTGGTTGCCGAGGTGCCCGTGTTAAACGTGATGTGTTGACGGCGATTGGGAAGACTCCGTTCTCGGTGAACCCAAGGGTTTCGAGTTCCTGTCTGTTGTATTCTGAGTCCCCTAGGGCCAGATCTACCCGGTCCACCAAGCAAGCTAATTCGTCACGACCACGAGTCACGATTTCAGCGATGTTGGCATCGAAGCTAGCGAAGAAGTGGGCTGGGGTAATGTTGTGATACTGAATTACTCGTGCACCTGGCAGTGATGCCAGTGCGGCACTCATGGGTGAGGCGATGGCAAAGTGCAGGATTGTGACGTCACCTCGTCCAGCGGCAGGATGGGAGAATGGCCTTACTTCACACCTTAGGTTGTTGTCGATAGTTAAGGCGTAGAGTTCGGAATCGTGGCCCCTCTCTCGGAGCACCTCACGTAGGCGACGTGCGCTGTCCCCTACGGCATCTCCTTGATGTGCAGCCGGAAGCCATTGGTTGATAACCATCTATGAACTTTCGCTGCTTTCTCCTAGCTTAAATGGTAGGGCCTCGTATGCTGATGGGCGGTATAGACGCAACTCTTCGAGGCGTTCCCATTCGTTAAAGCGCTGCCAAAAATCCCACCTAATACTGACGGTGGGAAGCCGAGCAGATTGACGTACTCGTTCGATGGCTTCTAGCAGTGTCGTGGTGAAGTCAATAGCTTGCAGTCGAACTAAGGCTTGGTCTTGGGCATCAATAATATCGCCTTGGATATCCACGTCCGAGAGCACGGTATTGATGATAGAGGCGACATGCCTGGGATCCTTGTTCTTATAGAGGACACCAGCACCATCTAGAGTACTAGACACCGCCGCTGCGTCGTAGGCTAGAACCGGTAATTGTTTATAGAAGGCCTCGACTAGAGGTACGCAGAACCCTTCGTGCTCGCTTGCTGATAGAAACAAGTCGGCTAGGTCGTAGCATGCGGTCAGCTCGGCGTTCGAAACGTGGCCGAAGATGTGCACGTCTGATATTCCCAGGCTGTTTATTAGGTGATGTAGTGAGGCAAGGTAGGATTCGAATCCGCTATAGGAGCCTACGAGAAGGAGCCTAGCGTTACGCCCATATTTGACTTTATAGGCATGGTAGAAGCGTATGACATCTTCGATTCGTTTGTTAGGGATCATTCGCCCGACAAAGAGGATGTTAAGTTTGTCATCGTCGAACTCTGACACTAGAGTGTGATCGGGAGTTTGGTCTAGGTGGGTGAAGTCTGGGACAACAGGTAGTACACCGGTTCTTGAAAATCCAAGAGCTTCCAACTCTTCCTTGTTAAATTCTGAGTCCCCCAGCGCAAGGTCGCAGCGGGCTGGATAGGCTCTCAGCTCCCTCCGACCGCTGTAGCAAAGCTGTACTAGGTCTTTATGAACTCCGACGAAGTACTCGGGTGGCGTGATGTTGTGATAGATGAGCACCATACGATCTGGAAGAGCATAAGCTACTCGTGATGCTCGAGACCCAATCGAAAAATGGTGAATGAGAATATTGTCAGGGTGAGAGATGTCGATAAGGTCACGATAATCTCGACACAGATGGTCAACACGAGAATCTGATGTTTCTACAAAGATGTCTGATTCAAACCCAGCTAGGTGCAGGGCTTTACGGATTCCTATGACTTCGTTACCGATAGCATCGCCATAGCCCAACGTGGCGAGAACCTGATGGACAGCCGGTCGGTTGGATGACGGCTGGCGGGTCATGAGAAACCTACCCAGGTCTGACTGGATGCAGAGGTTGGGCTTGGTAACACGGGCCCGCTGGGAAGCCCTTCTACGACGCTACGACTGGGAGGAAGGTCGGCACGGTGTCGACCAAACCAACCTGGCAGCGGCTGCAGTTTTCTGGGCGGTCCAGTGGTTTCTCGATCCAAGAGGTCCAGGACATCTAAGTATTTTCGTTCTATAACTGGCCATGAATAGTGCTTGCCGAAGTAGGCTTGGCCGTTTTGGCCAAGGGTTTTCTGAAGTGTCCTGTTCAAGAGGATCGCCTGTAGCGTTTCGGCAAATTCTTCATAATTCTCATAGTACAAACCGGCGTTGCTCCGTATAGACTGACCACATAGAACGTCACATCGGCCGTTTGCTAGTACTGGTCGCCCGAGGGCCCACGCCTCAAGTGTAACCATTGAGAGACTTTCGTAGTAAGAGGGCATTACGAGTAAGTCAGAAGCTGCTAGCGCATCGAATTTTTGCTGATCCGTGACAAAACCCAAATGGCGAATTTTGGGATGGTCAGGAATCGGTATGACGGTTTTTCCGATGAGAACTAGGGTCAAGTTTGGCGAAAGACGAGAGTAACGTTGAAAGTAATCGAATAATTCTCCGCAGCCTTTGTTTTTGTCGATCCGGCCGATATAGATCATGACTGGACCTTTAATTCCACTTGTTTGGCGGAAGCGCTCCGGTTCGGGATTCGCTTTGATTTCTGAACCTACTCCTACAACAACGCAGGGTACGTCACCATTATCCGATACCGCTTGGATCAATGTCTGCTCTTCTGGTGAGTTGTACATCAGGGCCCTTACACTACGAAAGCTGTCTCGAAAAATCCGCAATCCGAGTGCAGGATCCCGTTCAGCTGTAGGTACTAAAATGGCTTTTTGACTAGTTGCCCTAATGCCGTGGTAAGAGTGGTAATAGCGATAACTAAAGAATAGGCAATAGTCGTAGGTCTGGTTGTGCCGCCTGAGGTGGTTTATTAGCTTGGGGCTGGTTGGACCCTCGCTCCGAAGCCAGGCTAACTCTGCTGCTAGTGAATGTTTGTGCTCGAAGATTTGGATTGAGCGTCGTCCGAAGTCTTCTACGTTACGCTCGCGGCTTACAGGAAACCGTCTTACAGGAACGCCGTTTATTTGTTCGACCCCAGGTTCGAACTGGTTGTGCCAGGAGATATAGTCTTCTGCGCAGGTCGTAAGCACTTCGACCTCCACGTGTTTAGCAAGTCGCTCCGCTATATACCTAGCATGTAGCTCAGCGCCACCATTCAAGTCGGCACCGTAGCGTTGAACAACAACAGCAAGCTTCATTGGTCGTCGGTGTCTCGGGCCTCTGGAGGCGCCACTCCGGGATCGACAACGTTCTGGGATGAAGGTGTTACTGGAGAGGACTCGGCTGCTCTCGGTTCTGCTGGCTCTCTTGATGTGGAGGCAGCTTTAGCTTTAGCTGAATCGGTGATCGCCTGTGCTCGGAGGGACTGTGAGTCTGCCGTTTCTGGCTTTTTTCCCGCATTCTGAGGACTGGCACTTCTCCCACTGGCGGTAGTTTCTGGAGTCTGGGTTGATGGAACCACCCGCCGGCGAGGACGTCGACGGCGTCTACGCGACCGATTTGAAGCTGGGGCCGTACCTGGGGTTTCAGCGGTGTTGCTGGGTCCGTCTTGTGCTGATGATCGATTCTGAACAACCGTTTCTAAGGCTTTGGCCCGCCGCTCGTCGAAATCAAGCCGCCCGGCTACCGACTCTACTTGCATCTTATGGTTCTTCATGTCGACTGCCAGTCGGGTCATTTCTACCACGAGGTTATTGAGCACCTCATAGTTCAGGGTGTCCAGTGCCTCTCGGGCCGCAAATTTTTTGCCGATCTGTTCCATCTGCTCAGTCTGGCGTCGAAGGAGCTCTAACGTTTTTATATTGATTTCCGCTTGTCTGGACATGGCAAAGATAATCGGGTCCGGATTAAAGAACAGCCTAAGAATCGGGTTTAATAGTCTTCGAATCAGGCGGATGAGTGTTCCCATTAGTCCTCTCGATGAGACGTAAATCGTTTCTTTGTCGAACTTCACGGCTTCTGGAATTGGGTCCGTTCCCGGGCCTGAATCCGGAATCGGGTCGAGTGGATCTAGGTTCCTGTAGTGCTCGACTAGATCAGACCGAACTTGTCGAGGGTCAAGAAACTGTTCAAGTTTTACATTTGCGAGTTCGTGGATTTGCTGCTCGGTGTAGTCCGTGCCCCGTTTTTCACGGATACGCTGGCGGATTTCCCCCATTATTTTGGTGACGTCAACGGAATCACTTTGGATGTTGAATTCGGCCATCTTGTCGCTGTCTAAGTTGTGCTGCTATTTAAAGTTGCAGCCGAATATGTCGTGCCAGAGTTGGCTTATCTAGCGTGATGAACGGTCGGTTTCAACCGAAGCAGCCTGTCGAGCGTTCCGTAGCCCGCATTACGTCCGGGGTAACGCTGTCTGCAGCGTGCAGAAGCCGGTCATCCTCGAATCCCATGATAGCGAACTGACGCCAGCTTCGCGAAGGTGTAGAACGAGGAGGTCTTAGAGCAA